>Ga0131853_10001997_pt1 | contig 36471 bp, 14 predicted proteins | sample TergutLab28metaG_FD_92764 | JGI IMG/M metagenome (GOLD analysis project Ga0131853, IMG submission 92764) | Labiotermes labralis P1 segment gut microbial communities from Petit-Saut dam, French Guiana - Lab288 P1 (version 2) (version 2) | ecosystem: Host-associated > Arthropoda: Insects >... | reverse complement strand
AAATGTGTAAGTTGATAAACTAGCTAGCTCCCTGACAATAGCCAAAACATGTTGGAGCAATAATTAATAGAAAAAAATTTGCAACAATGTGGTAACAAACAGTACATCTTACATTGCCCACATTTGTATAAAAGTATGAAGGGCTTTCATAGAAACAAAATGGACTTAATTTAGAGATAATTTTACCAAACTCAGGTTCTCTCTGCATAATGGATATACCAAATCTGTCGAAATAAACTAATGAAGCCCATAAAATTGTTCACATATTCTGAATGTGTGCAGTAGTAGTTTAGTCAGTCAAGTGCCTTTCAGCTCAACTCAGGATTAATGACTTGGGACAACTGAGAATGAATGTAAAATGAATCAAAAAATTACAGCAAATAACACTAAAAGGCCATTTTACTGTAACAATCCACAGATTCTGCTCTGGATACTTCACCACTGGGGAAAAGACTCTAATATTCATCACAATGAAGACACCACAACTGTTCTTGTTACAGTATTAAAGAGGAAATTTCAAATAACTCTGTGAGAAATTGAACCCAATCCATCCAACTAGCAGCCAATGATGTTTTGAGTTATTAAAGCTCACAGAATGAGTGAAATTTAGAACACTTTACCTCAACAATAACACTTTGTAACTCTGTTGATTCTATCTCTGACAGTAACAAACAGGCAGCACATATCACTTGCTTGGGCTTTTTAAGATTGGGGCATTCAACAAAAAGTAAAATGGCAGAACATAAAGTTGTTGATGTGCATAAGTACCACTCCAAGTGGGAGAGTGGAGGTATAGCTCTACACAGCCTTAACTTTAGCACTTGACTTCACACCCTGGTCACTTTATACCAGGTACCCATCAGATAAATAGCTGGGCAGGCGCAAGAGCTGATATGGGCCCTATGGAGGGGAGTAAAATCTCTGCCCTTATTGAGACCTCAACACCAGTTCATGGTTGTCCAGTGTGAAACTTTGTCACTACACTGACTGAATTCAACCGGCTCCAAAAGTAAGCTTCTATTAGGGTCCACAAGACCAATGAAGGCAATGGTGCAGAGGTGTACATATGGGGCTTGAAAAAGGGACACAGCTTATGTCTTGAGCTACACACCATGTTATTCCAGGTAGAAATATATGCCAATAATGCGTGCATAATGGAGAATACAGAAAAGGGCTACAGAGGTAGGAATATCTATATTCTCTCTGATAGTCAAGAGGCCATTAGGTGCTTAATTTCCAGATAAACTCTAAACTAGTGTGGGACTGCCACAAGTCCCTGGTGATACTGGAAAAACAAAACAGAATTCAAATGATGTGGGTGCCAGGGCATATGGGAATTGACGAGAATAAAATGGCTGATCAACTAGCCAGACAAGGATCCTCATGTCCACTTACAGGACTTGGACAAATAGGAAACATGAGGAGCACTGGCAGTCCATTCATGGATAAAAACAAGCTACAGGCCTTCTTAAAAGACCCTCTGCTTAAAAAACCAGAGAATTACTCAACCTGAGTAAAAAGTAATCAAGAACAATGATGGGACTGCTAACAGGACACTCATTTGAAAGGATATCTACACAAACTGGAGCTGGTAAACAGTCCTGAGTGTGGCAGATGCAAACAGGCATCTGAAATGGCCTCACATGTTCTTTGTGACTGTGAGGCTGTGGCAGCTTCAAGCACCTGGGTTGACATTTTATGTAACCAGATGAATTAAGAGGAAATCTCTGTTAGAAGGATACTGAACTCTGTTCAGGGTGTGGGGCTGCTAGAAGCATGAATATAAGGGCTGAACAAAGGACCAAGTGTGGTCAAAGTGCATGGGTCACTACAGTAAACGCCCTCCTTATATTCTATTCTAAGCTTTTATTAAAAGACTGAAAATGTCCAAATTTAAGCTCCTTATAATAGCACTTACTTCTGACAGGAAGATTGGGGGTGAGGATGACACCTGAGCCAACGCAGCTGCAGAAGCATGGGGGTGGGGGTGGTGATGGAGTGAAGGATGAGAACTGGGGTGTAACGACGGATGAGCAGTAGGGTGATGGTGGTGGAAAGCAGCCGTGTTACTGCGATGGTGCTGCTGTTGATGCTGTTCACTAAGGAGCTCCATATCAACACCATCTGATCTCTGCAACAAAAAACCTTCTGTGTTTAGACAATAAAATTCTGTCATCTTCCACAAGGCTCATACAGACAAATTATTAAGTGTATCACTGAGAGGTACGTTCCAGATACCTAAATAGTTGGTAAAGTATAAAGTTTATTCATTTCTTATTTAACACTTTCAGCCCCTCAGATTATAACAGAGCTTGGCAGGATTACTGACCAACAAGTTTGAAAGGATGTTGCAGGAAGTAGTAATAGTCACCCTACGGAACAAGCATTAATCCATGCTGAATTCTTTCTATGGAGCTGCATGCATGCATGGAAAACTGCACTCAAGATAAGCTGACTTATTAATCAAATTCACAGCCATGATCATCCAAATGTGTCACATAATTTAAGGATATTTGTGTCATATGGTAATCACAAATGTAAAAGTTAATGTACAGGAGACAGGCAGCAGAACTGTAATCATGCTGAGCACACTGTACACTAAAAGCAACTTTCCATGCTTGTGGGCTTTGTACATATGTGAGAAGTATTTCTAAAAGAACATACAGAGTGTGACTGTACATGGCAAATCTGTTACTTTCCACCAATCCATTCAGTTATCTGTCTGTAACAGCAAATGGTTCAAAACAACCTAAAGTCACTTCACTCAAACGGACAAATCATCTGGAAATATTGCTCTACACACCTGAGGTTGCAGATGTTGGTGCGGATGTGTATAGTGTGGTGTGTGCACACCCGGTGGCACTGACAGGGGGTTCTGCGGGGGAGGAAAAGCTCCAGGTTGTGACTGAGCTAGGAATGCTGGGTAAGACTGATGATGATGAGGGTGGTGGTGGTGATGGTGGTGGTGGTGGTGATGGTGGTGGTGGTGGTGCTGTGGCATACAGTTCCCAAATTGAGGAACCTGTAAGGTACAATAAATGAACAATCAAATTGTGTCACAAAAAATACACACTACACCAGCTGACTGACAATTTAGAACTTTCTGACAATATTCTCACATACAGTAGGAGTTCAAATTGTTTCAAAAAATATACAACACAGCTGCCTGACATTTTAGAATCTAAAGACAATATTTTCACTAGAGTAAGAGTTCATTTATCTAGCATAACTGGCAAACACTTTATGCTAATAGACTGATTTTGCTAATGATGAAACAGTGACCTAAAAAGAGCAATCTGAAGGTGGACACTGAAGAAAAAATATAATAAACAATATTTACAAGATACTGCGAACAATAAAATATACAGCACAGTGTTTACTGACTCCCAGGTGTTCTAAAAGCCGGTAGAACATTAACGACTTCCTCTATGGAAAAGCAGTAGCAAATGTAGAGGCCTAAATCTTCGATAAATAAAATACACAGCATTTATACAATGCAAACAAAGAAATATAGGGCACTGTGTTTACTGCCTTCCAGGTGTTCTCTGAGATAAACAGCAGCAAATGTTGAGGTGTAGATCAAAAGGGACCCTTTATATAGACAACATGTTGTTAAAGCAAAACCTTCTGCTAATTAAAATGCCAGATAAATGAGCTTTTACTGGATATAATGATGTAATGCTTTTAATTCTGATATTACACTACTGTTATGAATGTTAACAGTTTGAGATGGTATTAGTTACAAACATAAACTTATGATATCAGAGGAAAAAGTATACTTCAGTAGGTACTGCAGGATCTACCTCTGCTTCCACCCCCCCCCCCCCAACCAAAAAAATCCTTTAGATAGCAGCACAGCAGAGTGGCAGAATGCATACTGTTATAGTATGAAGTTTACCATCTTAAAATAAACAAATGTACTAGACATCATATATTTTTAACATAGTTTGTTTCTAATAATTTCCACATGAAATTTTAATGAGCTTAATGACAGTTTCTATAAAATAAATGTATGTAGATGTAAAATAAGGAAAGTGAAGAAGTGTGACTGTGTACATATCCCAATAGCTTTCCACACTAGAACCCTACTAAATGTTGAATACTGTATAGCCAGAAGACAAATTAAGAAGCCAAAGGGTATGTCATATTACAAAGAGCCCAACCTACAACAGACTTTGTTAACACTTTGCTAACTGGATGAACCTTTAATTAAACACCCCCAGTTCCTGGATGTTTTCCAAGAATCTAGTAGTTCTTCACTGACAGGTATTTCTCAAAACAAGAGCCTTTGAGAAGTGGAACAATGCAGAAATTACAGAGGTATCTAGTTTCACTTTGCTTCTTATGTGCAGCACACATTTCCACTGTTGTGCAGGATATTTCTTTATTCCTGTCCCACGGGCAACAATTTTTTTCCAGTCTGTGTATTCTGAAACCCCCTAAAGAGTCTGCCTGGCAGGACCTGTTTAGGCCCCATTGGTGTTGTTTGCTTCTCTGGCAATTGAAGTTTATATGAACTTGACTCGTATTCTGGACTTTTGATATCCAAGACATTCCTACCTCGTGCAGGAAATTCTTGTACGGCAATTTTTTGTTGGGGTTTTATGTTTAGTACACAAAAAATGCACTGAAGAGTGCACAGTTTAGCAGATACACCACCACGTTTTTCAACTATATGACAGTTTTTCTCAGAAATGACTAATGACTGAGATACTAGTCTGCCCTATCTATGTCCTTCATGAATTTATTGTACTGGACAACAGTGTACGGTTTTTTATTTCCAGGTTTCTTTTTCTGTCTTTCCTTCCTGTGTTCACCACTGTTGTGTAATGGATCATATTTATCATTTACACAAGTCTTCTGTCCATTTACACTTGGACCATCACATCACCTTACCTTAAGAATGCAGACTGCCCGTTTTGCAAGTGTTCGCCTTCCCGCTTTAGGTCACGTGGAATGCCCGTTAGCCCTCAAAGTGCCACATACTCTCACTTCTCTATCTAGCAATGTTTCAGCTAATTTCACACTATTATAAAAATTACGTCGACAAATGCGTTGATTGTAGCCTAAGTTTCTGTCTAAAAGTGATAAAAATGTGTCCTCCAACTTCTTCCCCTCAGCTGTACATCTCCATGTTGCAGATATAACCCGATACTGCCTCAGGGTACGCACACAGTGCAGGCAGATTCAAGTTCCGACTCTGATTCCAAGAGTTGGCACAAAGAGTGTCCTTTGTTTAACAGTGCAGGTGCATATAGTGGTGGCAGGCTCCGGCGGGTCAGTCTAGACAGTCAGAATCAGACAGTTTACCGGAATGATTTCCTCATTCCAGTAAACCGTCTGAATCCAAATGACTGTAGCTTTCAGTGAGAATTACAATGAGGACCTCAGATTTACGCAGTATGGCACACATGACGAAAATCAAGATGATGGAGAGGTCAACAGTCAACACGTCATTAGTACAAGACACCCCATGGAAGGGAAAGTGGAATGGAGTAAACGCTAAGTACAATGAAACTATTATTGCAATTGAGAAGCAAAAAGCAAAATTTTTGGAAGAAGCTATTAAAAATCACCATCCTAAAAATTAAGATGTTGTTGTTTTTTCGCAACATACCAGCCAATACGAAATTACGTTTCGGAAACCGCATCCAACAAGTTGTTGACGAGTTTGCTAATCTTCCAGCTTCTTCAACATTCCAGCACTGTCCATTTTCACTGTCATTGTTGTCGTCATCATCATCGCCTTCAGCCTCATCTACTTTTAATAGTTTATCATCAGAAAGAGTTGCCTCGCTGCCTGCTATGCCTGAGGATGCCTATCAGAACTACTAACTAGATTTACCTCCAAATGCCACCCTTCTGGAGCTCATTCAAATCTCACCAATACCCAATGAATTCAAAAGTCTTCTGTATGCCTTATTTCTTCCTCAAACACTAAGTTTATCTAATAAAATATTAATATTCTTATACAGTATTTTTTGTTGCATACATCGATTACATTCCTTCTTTCGTGAAAATTTCTTATGACTTAGAGAGAGAGAGAGAGACAGTAAACATTGTTTTCTTAAAAAATACATAGATAATAATAACGACCTTACTTCAAGGTTATTAAAAAATGTTCTTCTGGAAGAATCTTCTGTTGATGAAGGTTACAACAATTCTTGATCAAGCGGTGTTCAATTTTCCCCAAAATGCAGGTGAACGTTTCAATATCCATTCTAAAATATTGAAAACACAGTTCCCCATTGCTTTCCATTGAGGAATAGGGTGGTAACATTCACCATACTGTCCTCTTAACTGATTATTCATGAACCTCGCTTCTCTCTCTTTTCAATTTTAAGTGAACATTTCCTGAAGCAATAAGAAGAGCAGTATCCTCACTTGTCAGTAATAGTATTGTGACTGGTCTGCGGTCAGCGCCGATGATCGGCCTCCACCCTATGATCCCAACTTGCCGGCAAGCGGCTGGATCGGCGCCGACTCTCGGAATCAGAACCTGAATCTACCTGCACTGTACTCGTACCCTCACACACCAATCTCACCTCCAGTATTCCATATTTTCTTATTTTCCTTGGATTTTATGTCCTAAATTTTAGGTGACCCCACTATGGGATAATGGCTTCATCAAGGGACAGTTCTAACTTTGGGCTGTACTCTGACCCAAATTTCTGTAGAAAATATTCATACAGATAGTAGCCGCCCTGCTGGCTGCTGTGACTAAAATGCCTGGCTTGCCTAATGGATTCAAAATGGTTTCTTACTCACGGTGTGAGGAAAAATGGATGTGGAAATTGTGGGGTCAGTTGACCAGTAGTCTCTTTATATTTTTCTTTCTGACTTGTCCCATCAAAATTAGTTCCAAAAAACTTTTCATTCCTTTGGGTGTGATATTGGACCACTTCAGTGTTTTAGGCGAGACTTTCCACTGTTGTGCATTTTGACTATGGTAAATATTATGATTGTTCAGTAAATAACTGTACAAAATATTCACCAATGATTGACCTCACAACTTCAATAACAGACTCAGGGTTATCGATTACTATATTCAGATCTGTGGTTTCAAGGTAAGGCCCATTGCTTGATTATTTATCAGTTTTACACCAAACAGCACTTCTTTTACCATTGGAGCTACCTGTTTCACTACTTTCCTCTTCCATACTTGTTTCACTGTCACTAGTAAAAACCACAGCAGAAGAAGCAACTGTTTACCCAAACTAGTTGTGGGGATGTTGCCATCACTGTCCAAAATCTCATTTTTACAGTCATCAGAGACATTAGAACATGTATCCACACAGAACTCGCACAAAATATCACCTTCTTTCAAAACATTCCGATGCCAAGCCATGATTACAACTGAAGGAAATTAGGAAAGAAAATGGAGAGGGTATCTCAATCAGTGGTTGCTTTGTTGCAGTTTTATGATTCTAAGAAAAGGGGGTCAGGAGTGGTCTATATGTTTGCAATTTGAAACTCAAACATCCTGCATCAAGCTGTCAATAACGCTGAAGTAACAAGTGAGCCAGAGCAGCTGATAAATGCATGTGTATGGAAATGTTAAAATACGTGACCTTACAGCAAAATATTAAAAGATTAAAAGCACCACTCCAGCTTATTCCCAACACATACATTCTACAATCCTAACACCTGATATCAGTTGGGGGGGAGGGGGCAATATACATTCAACACCTCTTGAAACAGGAAATAAAACTGTCATTCAAATGACTGAAATGGCTCATCTCACCACTCCAACATTCCTCTCCGTCGGTTCCACTAAATGTTGACTTTATTCGTACTATAATATTGTATCACAAGACAAATACTTGAAGAGTCAAAGCAACATTGTGGTATTTGAGATTCTCATGGCAGGTACATATAAAGATTAGTCTTTTGGGATATACCATGTAGTTTGGTAGAAGGGTACCAATGTGTTAGGGAAAATTATGGCTTCCACCTTTAGGTTAGGTTAAGCTTCTCTGATATGCTGATACCTACATACCAAACTAAAAAGTGTCACATCTGACAAAACTAATTTAATTTCACAAACCTCTACAATGATTTCCTTCAAATACCACCTTCATTTCCCATTAAGCTGACACCCAGAAGACATATGTAAACAACTCTTTCTTTGCACATACATCAAATATGAATGTGGTAGTTGTGAGACTTACTTGGCAGGTGGGTGGAAACTGAGGGCCAGCATAAAGTCCGTGTAGCTGGCAAGCTGTGTTGGTGCCAGCAGAACATACTGCTGGCAGGTGAGGTGGCCCTGAGTATAGAGACAAAGTATGGTGGTGATGGTGAGAGAGTGTCACTGGGATTGACACAGGCACCTGGTTGACATCCATCACCACTGCAGTGGGCTGGTGTGATACCCCTGTCTGTGAGGTCTGTATGAATGCTGCTGGGTGATGAGAATGGCTCAGAGCATAGCCATCTTGGTTCCAAACTGGGCCACATTCACGATACCGCGTTCTCCTAATTGGAGGGCTGAAGCAAAACAATTTAAATTTAATCAAGTGACTCAGAGATTCAAAACTCCAAATATGAATAAGTCATTGATATTAACAATGCACATGTTCAGAGTGTGGCCTTCTGTGTTGTCAGGCTGTGTGCTGTGTACTGTATTTGCCGATTCCACTTCAGGGTTCACCTGACAGCAAGCAGCAAGTTCTTCCAAAAAGCTGCTATTCACTTCTACACACAGTGTCACAACTCACAACATAGTAACATGAATACCCACAACTGTTAAAACCTCAAAACCTGTTTAAGAGGTACATTTAAGTATTATGCCTGAAACAGAGAAAAAATCTCTTTCAGAGCATGACATACCAAGAAGATGAAGGCCATTCAACTTCAAAGAGAAAAGATAAATTGAAGGAAGCTATGAACACGAAGAAGGGAATGTACGTACACAATATACAAGGCAGGATCAACAAGTTAATGGAAGTAAGGCACAATTTTTAGTAAAAAATTTATGCATAAAACCAAACATAGTCACCCACAAAATACAGCCATTCTGCGCATTCATACTTGATGGACTAGTCCCACCATTACTGAAATGAAAGCACCTCTGGAAATCCACTTTGGTATGGCTGAGAGACCTGCTGTTGCATTCTTTTCAATTTATTCTATGGATGCAAAATGATGACCTCCGAGCACAATATTGAGTCTCTGGAGGAGCCAGAAGTTGCAGAGAACAAGATCTGAAGAAGAATATGGTGGCTGGAATTTGGTTCTTCAAGAACAACTGTTGATCTGTGTGGGGGATGTGACAAGGCACATTACCATGGTGCAGCACGTCACTCTTTTTTTTATTGTTCTGAAGTTCTAAACCAATCTACATTAGATACCAATTTAATCTTCTGTATCTTCAATCATCACAGACTGAGCTGATGTCACAACTGTACGAACTTTAGCCACATTTACTCTTTACCACATTTTACCCTTCCCCACCACAATCCTGTACAAATGGCAGAAGCAGGATTTATGCCACAACAGAGTAATTTTATTCATATTTTAGCAACAATGAAATGTAAAGCGTTTTAATGACATGCTACGTAATCTCATCACATTTCTCACAAAATACCACACACTTCATAATTTTATCTTTTTTTTAAAATCATATTCATGTTTTACATAAAGGATGTCAAAATTTAAATGTCCAACCCTGTCCAAAAAGGTGAAAATGAACTGTACCAGTTGTACACAGCAGATTTCTTTCAGGCTTCATTTACACAAACCACACTACAGTTGACAAAATTTCTACTGATAATTTTCTTGCTTATGAAATAATTTCATTTTTACCAGCTGTTCAAACTTAGACACTGGAATAAGTATTAACGTAACACTTCCACCACTGATGTGTGGCACATTAACATATGTTAAACTCTTCCATCTTGCCCCCCAGTGTATGCAATCTACCACTCCAAACTCTATCATTGAACAGGAAGCAAAGGTATTTCAGTATCACCGAATTATGGAAACTCTTTGATCATCCCACATACTTATACATGCTTGGGGAAGTACAGACAAAAATGGGCACCTTGGCCATAACATACCCTTCATAGTGGAAACACCTTGGCTGATGATGAATGAGAGTAACTACAATTATAATGTAATTAATGTGCTCCAAAAGAAGGGAGCATGCACAAACACATATGAGCAAGTACGCATAGGTATGCGGGCTGGGAGGCATGCATGTGAGCACACACACACACACACACACACACACACACACACACACACACTGCCAAGCTTTAAGAAACAAATGAAATATATGCAACCTGTGAAATGGATAATCACATTAATTTTCCGAATTTAATTTGCACTCGTAGCTTCATTAATCATAATGAACCAAAATGTTACAACCACTATAAAGTACTTGAGAATTTCAAGGATTTAATGGCTGTTCCTACATCAACATTAATTAATTAGTTAATATTTATTTGTTTATTTACTTGTGTTAATGACCTGTCAGCAGCTATGGCTATGTAACAATGAATGGTAGGATAATTAGAGAACAATAAAATGTAATGGGTGTGGAAGGCAGTTATCTCAGTAAATTTTTAAGACTCTCCTGGTATTTGCTGGAGAAGGGAGGGGAAAGGCGGCGGTCATGGAAGATGATCTTGGGGCTGAGATTTAAACCCTAAACCTGAAAATATGAGGAAGCAACAGCCACTCTACTGTGATAATCAAAGAAAATCACAAAATTATTAAAAAAAAACTACAATAGCTACTGGCCTTTATTCTCACCTCCCTCTGCTGCGGGTGGAAGGCTGGTGTCGAGGTGAGCGCCTATGACTGGTCACTGCATGGTCCCATGGACTGCGTGGGTGTGGAGGTGGTGTGGGAGTTGGTGCAGATAATTCCATGATCTGGTGATGCCCTCCCCGGGATACTCGCCTCCGCTTGCGGGATGGGCTCTCGCTCTGAATATAAAGCAACTTTACTTTATGTCAAACCTCAATAAAGGTAACTCCCACGACATCCTCTGTGCTCACATATACATAAGATTCTCAATTCATATCATTGTGCCATCTGAGAAGAAGAAACCTACACCTAGGTAGTTTTCAATGCAGCAAAAGGGACGACTATCAGGCAGTTTCAGTAGGTGGAAGTTACAGAAAACATTAACTTGGGGATGGGAAAAACAGTATCTTGGACAGCCATGTAAGGTCTGTTCTGCGCACTCCTACGGGAAGTAGTAACGGATGTAAAGAAAGTGAAGATCTGAGACCATACATATTTTTAAAAATTTTCTTTGCTAGTAATTCAGGAGGTATACTGAACTCACCTTCCTCCCATCTTCTTGACTGGATGTGTGGTAAAAACTTGGTGAATGCTGGATTTGTACTGGGCTCAACCGCAGTTCTGGTAAACACAATATTTAACATCTTATTAATGTCAATGACTTCAAGAATGCACGTACTGGAAAGCTTCAAAATAAAAAGACACAGTACATGCTATTGTGAATGTCTGGAATACAGTGGATGTTGACAGTCACTGGTGAATATATACCTCACAGGCAGAAATAACTTTTCACCTTAGTCACATGTTCAAGCATCAGTTGGAAAGGACAGGAATGATGAACACATACTATAAAAGGAAATTATTATAATGCAGGTTTGTGAAAAGTGCATTGTTGCTTCAGTATGCAAACTCATTTCCAGTGTTGACTATAAAGTTACTTGGCATGGTGAAACAAATAAGCACCGATAGTTTGAGTAAATGGTGCTACCCAAAAGTCGCTGAGATAGGAACGCTGCGCGAAAACCGCCTGTAGTACAACTGTGCGCTATTAGGTATGAACCACTCTGCCAAGCAGCGTTCTGCTGTGAGGACGTGTATTTTCTGTGCATTTTTGTGATGTTATGTCAGTGCTGTTTTGCGATTGTGCCAACCTGTTAAAATGATCGATGTGAAGGTGCAACGAATTTGTATCAAATTTCACTTCAAACTTGGCAAGATGGTTCCACACAAAATGCTTAAAGAAGTATTTGGTGATAATGCCCTAGGCCAAACGCAAACCTACGAATCGTTCAAGCGTTTCAAGAACGGATGGATGTTAGTCGATGATGAAAAGCATTCCTGACTACCTTTGACCAGAACCAGGACCAAAAATGTGACAAAAGTTTGACATTGAAGGCATCGTGCATAAGGACAGACGGTCAATGGAAAATTCTACTGCAACATTCTGAGGTGAATGAGGAAAAACATATGGTGCAAATGTCCAGACATGTGGTGCAAAAACTCCTGGGCTCTGAATCATGACAACGCTCCAGCTCACGCATAGCTTGTTGTTCTACAGTTTTTGGTTCCTACAAATATGAGTCATCCCCCATCTTTCCTAATCAATGGACCTTGCCATGATTTTTTCCTATTCCTGAAGATGAAACTGAAACTCAAGGGGTGACGTTTTGACAGCAATGAAGAGATCCAGACCAAACTGCAGAACATGATGTAGACACTGATGTTAAATGACTTACAGAAGTGCTTCCGATCATGGAAATCCTGCTGGAATCACGGTATCAATGCCAAAGGGGAATACTTCAAAGGGGATGGGGGCGAACAGAAATTTTGGTAGGTGGTTAAACTACAGCAGAGGAACTTCGGGAACTTTTGGGTAGCACCTCGTCTACTCTGGAGTTAGGTATTTTAAAATAATGGAAGATATCTAATTCCTGCATCACACAGATGCAAACTTAACATTTCATGTTACAAGGAAGGTGCCAAATTTTCTTCAGGTGTACTATGAAGGTAAAACTGGGAGGGTTAACTACCTTAATATTAGTTTTCAATCCACTAATGTTTTTAGACAATTCATAAAATACACAAAAACCATCAAACACAACACTACCTATGCATCATCAATGTCATGTTCATCAGGAAGATCCTTTTCCAAAACACAGCTGAATTAAACCAGTTAAAACCCTCAGAACAGCATAGGTACGATTAAAAATTTGTATATGGCTGATGGTATGGCATGTCCTTTATGCAGTAAGATGCTGATCTAATGTATATGTTCACAACAGGTTGATTCAACCTGCTATCCATTCATAGTCCACACTGTAACATGTGAATGGAAAACTTTAAATTGTCATGGGTAGTCATGTAGAAGGCTAACAAAACCATGTATTGGCATCTTGGTTACTTACATCAGGCGACGGGAATGCTTGACATCTGCCCTCCCTTCCTTTTATCACTTTTGCCTTCTCCACTCCTTTTTTACAGATAGGGAAGGTTGTGACTGAGTGAACAAACAAGATTACAAATGCTGGTTCTTCTTCAAATTCCTGTTTTAACCCCCAAGTTCTAAATTTAAACTAATACAGCAGTTTTGGGATCATGCATGTGGTTGGATGCACATACATAAACTCACCATCATGTTTATCTAAAGCAATCTGTACAGAGAAAACAAAATCATGACAACAGCATACAGCACAAATAGATATGTATAGAAACCTCACCTCCTGTGTTTCGGCGCGGGGAGAACTCCAACCCAATGCTTCCTGTGTGAGGAAGTCCATCCATATTGCTGCTCCCAATGTTAGTGGGGCTGAGACTCAGCAAGGATGTTCCTCGCAGAGGATTCTCCTGCATCATGTACCATCAGATTTGTCGATTTCATGGAAACTTCACTTATTTAGCAGGAATTTGCCATTTAATAAGGAACAACAAAGAGAAAAACTCTAAAGTAATGAAAGGTTTAAATTAATCAGGCCCCTGAAGGGAAAGAGATGTACGAAACAGGCTAGTGGGAACCACAGGCCCTGTAAAAATAAACTGGTCCAGAATAACAGGAAGGGAGAGTAATAAGAACAACAGATCCAAAGGCACAGAAAAACCAAGACACGTCCTTCAAAAGAGCCTTTGTGTGTTCGTGCCTGTTATGGATGGGCCTCCATTATATTTGTCAGGAAAGACCAGATGGCTCTCAATGACCTGTCAGAGAACCCATCACCACTTCCTCATCCCCAGCTCTAATTAACCATTCCTATTCATTGCTCTCTCTCTCTCTCTCACACACGCACACACACAAAATCAACATCATCTCCAAACTGGGTAACTCTGGCCCTTAAGATGAAGGCAGTTACATTCATCCAAAAGATTGGAGTCAAATCATGAGACTACACAGGGCAATAACAACATACAAAGGTGAATCAAAAAGTAAAGTGAATTTGCCGGTACACGTGCTGCAGTCAACAAACTGCAAAACCTAGAAGCTGTCTCAATAACTAATACTAGACACTGTCATGAAGAATCAGTACCAGGTTTAATTAGTGTTGTGTCTGTTTACATATTATCTTTCAATATGGGGGCACCACTCTGGAACAGTGAGCTATGATCTGATTTTTGTGGTCAGAGGCATTTAAAACATCTGAAATTTACAGGAGAATGCTAGCACAATATAAAAAAGTATATGCAAATGGGTAGACAGATTTAAACACGTAAGGACAACTCCTGATAACGAACCATCATGCCAGCCTTCAACAGCGTGAACAGATGACCACTGTGTGAAGCAGATGCAATGATTAAGAAAACTTGATGAATTACTATACGTGAAATTGCATTAAATGTGGGCATTATTTATGATCAGCATTTGCCACCATCTAAGATGAAGTTAAGGATGCAGAGCACATGTGGCTACAACCACACGAGAGGTCTTTCTTCATAGATAGAATCAGATGGCTTGTAAACTGCCACACGAAACACACTGAAATAAAGCGTGATTATGTTCAGAAATAATGAACTTTGGATCTGTCACAGATTCAGTACATGAATTAATCAATCAATTTACTTTACTTTGTGACTCTGCCTCGTACATTAAATGTTCAGTGCCATTAATATCTTATCTCAACATCTCAAATCCCTTATTATGAACATTTTGTTACTTGTTAAGTGGAAAAGATGTGAATGGCAACAGTAAGAATATAAATTCTCACCTGGCCACACACGTTGATATGTAATGGTGGTGACACCTGGCGTCTCTCCTGTATGAAACCGTCAACAGGATCTCCAGGGTACACTGTGTGTCCTTGAGTATTTGGACTCTGTTGGGTGCTAGGTCCGTGACCTGGCTTTGGGTACCCTTGGTGAGACAAATAACCTGAGTCCTTTTGGGGTATGTTATTTCCTGTGACAGGCATTGCTTGACAATCTCTGAAACATGATTACAAAGAACAATTTTCACATCTGTCTATGGATCATACGATTACTGACAAAAAGGGCACAGCAATTTTAATACCTGTATTTACTGCTGTACTGCACTTACAGCAATGGTTCTGATAATACAACACCAATCAAGCACAGTACATTTTACATAGTTAAAAACATATTCAGAATATGATCCCTGTACTGTCAACATCATTCTCATAAAAATGTTTTAACAACAATCCAAGAATACAGTTACATGTTTCTTTAATGATCACTTTCATAGCAACTTCTATTTTTGCCTTCAATTCTTCAACATTCTATGAGCTTTATTCACTGAAAACAATTTCCCAAATGATACATGTCTTATGAGACAAATTAATTAATTTCAGTATAACTAGCATGCCTTTCAATGACTCTACATTTTAATCCGGACACTAAACTGGATGACAGAACAACAAACACTGCACATATACAAACAATGCTTATTACCTCAAGACAACATAAGACACAATTCCATGTAAACTGTGAAATGCCACTTAAGAATTTAATGCCAATATAAACCTAGTCTAAACTATTTTCCATTTATATTCTGAAACAGGCAAAGGGACCATGGTTGAGTGGATTCATAGGTCACATAAAGATGAAATGGATATCAAGCCTAATCAAAAAGTATGCGGACTGCTGCCAAGAAACAACAACATTAAATTTACTTTGATCAAAGACCAATCCCCTGTGAAGTTGGCCCCTCCTGCTTTGACCATGCTTATTCCAGCAGATCAACCACTGCTGGAAGTAAGCCTTGTACTTTGTTTTGGAATCTCTAACAGTTGCTGAGTTGTGTTAAGTTTGATAGTTTCCCCATCTTAAGAACATTTACCCTTCCAGAAATTTTTAATTCAGGGGAAGAATTACAATGTAGGTTGAAAAATTTTTGTTTGTTTCTGCACACTCCAACAAATCAGAGTCTTCATACAGGCAGTGTTCCTTCTGCTTGGCTGTAAAATTTGCTGATGCGTGTCTTGTGCCAAAACCTTATTAAAATTGCCTGTCATGGGCCAAAGAAATTTCTAGTTCCTCAGCTCCTTCCCTAATAGATAGCCTTTGATCTGCTCTTACCAAATAACGACTTTTTGGTCACATCATCATTTCTGCTTCATGAAGGATGTCCACAATGCTCGTCACTTTCTACAGATGCGTGCCCTCTTTTAAAGCAGCATAATCATTCAAAAAGCTGCATAGGGCTCATGATCTTGAAAGGATTTAATACATTTGGATTCCCTTTTTCTGAAGTTTTGTGCAAAAGTTGATACATGTTATTCTGTACTCTCAGGCATTACGAATATAACGCACGAACAACACTACTCTTTGTGATTACTGTGTCAGACTGGATGGCTGCAGTATGTTTCACTGAGGACATGCAAGAACATGTCCAGACACAATCAGAAAAGTCCTGTCACAATGTAATGTGAGGTACTATAGAAATTAACTCAGTCCAGATACTTCCTGATCAGACCTTATAAATGCTACAGATGAAATGAAGGTGAGGTACTATTTGAAATGAGAACTATAAAACTTCCAATTTGCTGTCACACAGGACATTTTTAAAGAAGAAGACAGTTTATGGAAGATCTGAAATTAGTGGACAGAAATTCATCATAAGCCATATTCAATTTCTGACTCTCATAAGTAACACACTTCCATAACAAACACATTTGGACTTCTCGTGACAGGATTATGCACTATCAGCCTAAATGGTATCCAAACCTGATCACACAGACAGGCAGACAGACAATGTTACTGACCTAATTAATGAATGAAAAATTGTGGGAAATATTCTCAGTCATAAAGACAACAAGTGAAGAGAAATTATAACATTGAACTGGTTTGTAATTACAGAAAACCCACAAAAAAAATTACATAAAGTAGGGACACAAATATTAATAAAGTTTTGGGAAGTGTCTGTGACGGCAATAAAAAGATTCAAATGGTATAAAATGTCATGAAAAGTAATGAAATTAGCTGAATACACCAAGTGTAAATAAAAAAAAAATCAGTATTATCATATTCTTATTAAGGACACACAAACAAAACTCTCTCCACCTGGAATATGGCTGCTCCTATTATCGCAACAAATTACAATTTACTTGTGGAATTAAACAAAGAAATAATGGGAATGAGGATTCAAATCATACATACAAACTCTACCATACTAGTCATTGCTAAAACACCTGGTAGCTACCATGTATATTGGCAAAAGCACAGACTATATTTCATGTTTTTTTCTATTCGGCAAAACAAAACAAAACAATAAAGGAAACAAAAAAAATTCAATTTGTATATATTGAAAGTTTAAAGTACAAATACTGAATATTTAATACACAGTGTTCTCAGAATACTCAAAAGCATTAACACCAGTGTATGGCTTGACAACATATATTAATTCCCAGTCCTATGGTTATTTGTGCACAGCAAATAAAGCATACTGACCAATCAACACACAATAATGTGAAATCAACCAAAAGTGGATATACAACACTGTGGTTAAAGCTATAAATATATTGGATGTTACAATGTTAGTCTACAGAAGGGAACTGAACATTTAAGAGCAAATACACTGTTTGAGTGGCACATACGGCAAGAATTTCTGCCTCACTTAGCTACTGCAGCAGGAAAAATTCTTTTCTTACCGACAGAAACCCAAAGGAGGTAGTTCTACATTTAGGTCAGGGAGAGAATGGATAAAATTCAGTCAACTACCCGCAATGCAGGTATATCCCTTCAGCATGTTACCTGCACTCCCCACTGCCACTTGATCTGTTAAGAATTTCCACTGATAAATTGTTATTGCATGTTACAAGTGTTAACAACTATCAAAATAATGATAAATAATAAAGAAACAGATGGCTTGTTCCTTCTAAGGCAACATGTTGACAGAGATGAACAGCGTAAGAGGGCTTTAAGTGCACGTTTCAATGACAGGAAGTCAGATACTGGGACATATTTTGGACTGAATACCCACTGCCATACTAGTTACTGACAAGTAACACTTACCCAGTACTGAAGCATTGTTCGTACTGCCTAAAGTCCTTGGGATAAGAGACGTGACTTACTGGCCAGCGAGACTGCTGGTTTGGTCGGCTTGAGCGATTTGGAGGTATGTGGCAAGTAAACTGTGCAGAATTCCTCAATGATGAAGAACGATTATTTGAAGTCATTCCTACAAAAATAGTCAAAATAAAATTGGCTATAACATATAACCTACAGTGAGACTATTAAAATATTACACAAGTATTTACTGCTTAAATATCTATAAAAATCAGAAGTATTTAAAAACTTTTACAAGCCAAACATGCAAACTAATATGCTCAGATCACAGAAGTTGGCAACTTTACTACAGACAATTCACATGAGGCAAAGTTGAACAGAACTTTCTTAGGTTCTTCACTGACACCCCAAAAAATAAAAGTGTGATTCTCTTACAGCACACACTTAGGCACAAAAGCAAGATTTTCTCCCATTATGTGAGATAAACTCATAATGCACAAGCTTGCTTCACAAATAGATGCCTCAAAAACAAGATATACTTTGCCATTAGACTTATACTTTAGCACGGTTCCAAGTCACTTTTTTAAAACTGTACCATCATTATCAGAGGAGTCAGGATAGTGCAGTCGGTATAATGATAAAGTTAAAGGCTGGATGGCTGGAATATTGGTGTTCAATTTCTGATAGTGGCATGGGTAAAGATCTGCCTCTTCTCCATACATCCAGAGTGGCATGGGACCAACCCAGCACCCATCAATAGGCTTTCTCCTTACGAGTACAGCCGCTGGGATATGAAAATGATTACCCCCTCCACCTTTGGCTGAAGGTAAGCCTACAAGCAGATATACTGCTGCTCCCCTGGCAGCCTCTAAGGCAAGTTGCTCAATTATGGAAAATAACAAACATATTTTTATCATCACCAGTACTATCACTATCATTGGCAACAATATTTATAGTTTTCTTGATGCAACAATTAATTAATTGGTATTTGGCAGTCACATTATCCAATGGCTCGCTGTCCAGTAAATAAATCTGATGACCCCTATTCCAGATCAGAATGGCTATTTACTAATTACATATGAATGAACATGAATGGCAGTTCCATAATCTACACAGATTTTGGCTAGTATGCTGAACAGCAAAAATCAGAACATCTCATGTTATTATTAAAACATATATATAACTGTATGAAATGGTTCCCAGTTGAGTGTAATGGAGTTCTTTATACAAGAAACTTCAAATTTTTAAACTATAATGGCAACTGTATGTACCACCTGCCCTAAAATTCAGGAAGTTTGCATTCTGTCCACTGAGATAATTCATGCATTTTGTATGATTCTCAGGAGAGACAGACATTAATATTCCAATTAACCCACGGTTTATCAAACTAGAGGTCACAACATACTCTTCCTGGTGTCTGTTAAGTGATTAGAAATGTTCTAAAATACTGCTGTATCCAGGTAAATTCACTAAGTCACTAACTTAGAGCTAGGTTTAGGTTCCCAACAATGCTCCAGCACTTTGATGATAAAGTTACCTAAGAAGACAAACTACCTGAAATAAAGTATGTAAATATATTTCCATCTTTTAGTCATTTTCTGAAAGAGGTGTTTCAAATTTTGCATGAATGGCCAGATAAGAATCCAGTGATCAAATTCACCTTGATCTAAAAAATAATTACAGAACACAGAGTTTATAATCATTTTGGGTTATGATTAAAAAAATTTCAATTGCTAAATAAGAAGAATATCTTGGTACTGTCTGCAACCTGTATGGGCTGTTTCAGGAGGAATCTGCCATACTTTGAGAGAAAATTCTCCTTGGGTGCAATTACATTGATATAACCAAACATACCTATATTGGAAGTTGAACAGTTATGGAGATAATGGTGAGGTAAGATTTAAACAGCACTGTTACACATGTTTTCATTATAAAATGCATAATAAAATGAATTTATAGTTCCTGCAATGTTAACACCTGTACTTAAAATGCAATTAGCATCTGCACAATATAAACACATCATTTAAGCGATTAAAACTCACACTAGTATCATAAGTTTCATTCTTATGTCCCAAGTAATTTACAAAACACACTTGCCTCCATGTACCTTGTCTTGGTTATAAGCTCATGGCCAGCCATGTGAAGTATATAAATAACACACCATGTTAAACACGTACATGATGTGGCACTGCAAGACCACATCTGCCTCTCTCCATTATCTTTGTAACCATTCAAATTAGAATGTTTGACTATATCAGTATAAATTAACCTAAGAAACATACTCACAAAGTATGACTGATTCTTCCTACACCCTGTATGCGTAAGCTAGAATTTTTGTTGTTGACAAGTTTCAAACAAAGGAATGGAAAGACATCACATTGAAAATACTAATGTGCAAATAGCACTATTACTGTGTTCTAAAATAGGCAGCAATTTCAAGAAACAGGAAGACACAATCAGTGAATTATGAAACAAAAAAAAATGGCTTTAACTACTCACCATTTTTGAACCCGTGGTACAAATTTATTCAGCCCGCATCACACAACACAGTATTTAATTAATATTAATAAATTATATCTTTCTTTTTGGTTTTCAGCAAAAGTGCATTTACTAAGTTTGGTTTACATCTGGACATACACACAGATTTATTTACTGTAGAATCTGTACCATTACCTGCAACACCACTTGTAATGGCACAAACCACACATACTGAATGAATGTATGGGGCCATTGAGTTTACATCTACTTATGTGAAGACAAATATCTTGTCAGTAAATGAAACAATCTGAGGATTATTTTTGTAGCATACAGGGTTAATACCATCCATTAGGTATCAATAACAGATGCTTAAACAAAAATTTGAACTTAAATGTTATTGGGTGACGTACTACGGTTGCCATGCAGTAGTCACAGATGTGCAAAACACATATCGCACATCATGTTTTGGCTGTGTGTTGTATAATCCTGACTTTCCATAGGCATGTGTATGCATATGAGTGACTTCAGGCATCTGTCACAGCATAAATTAGATCTTCACTCTTCTGGGAAGTTACACAGTGTAGACTGGAAGTTAACTACCAATCTATGCAGCCTCCCAGAACAGTGAACATCTCAGGTGCATGTGTATTTTGGAAGCCATGAATGTTGACAATTGTAATACAATTTACTGTTACTTCCACCCTCAGCAACATGTACCTCACGGTTTCAGCCACATGTGACATGAAGAGAGGGAACCAAAGGTATAAATTCTGATATTGTCATAGTCACTCAGAAAAAGAGTGCATTACACATGTAGCAATCTGAGATGTTAGTGGGGGATGGGGGGGGGGGGAACTCCACAAACTTCAGGCATAGCAGGGAAATATCTTAGTTGATATTCTGACATCAGTTCCCTTGATCCAATGCACAATATTTAATTCAGTGTAGCTACACAACAGTATATCCAAACACACATGAAATTACTATACTTCTAGAAACAACTTCTGAAATATACACACATACCTTTGTTACATATAATGGTCATTTATTCACCCAACAATAAACTAATCAATCCACACAGCACAAGCACAGCTATTTGCTAGAAAATTCACCTACAATGCAAGTCAACAGAACGTTTCAAAAGCCACACTAATCAGGTGTGCATGTGAGACTAAAAACCAATTTTCACATTACAGACAAAATGGTGTGCCTCTTACCACAATGAAAAAAACATTAAGCACGTTGTCTTTAAAGTTTGGTTGTCAACCTAGTACTTACGGAACCTCCTTGTGAGTTTTGTAGGCTTTATGACACATATAAATAAATAAATGTACACAGCTGAGGAAGATACAGTTTGGACGGCAGTTTCGACATCCCTAACCCAGCTTTAATGTCAAACGAATAACAACGAAATCGGTTAGGTGCATACACACTTCGGCATGCTCTGACCACCAGTTTTTGTCACACCATATTATTTCTGACCTATGCTAACTTCAATATAAAAACAAATACCATCAGAAAGTTGGCAAATATTGATCCGCTTAACTCTCTAGGTTTATCATTTTTAAAACTGATCAATATTTTCCTTTTACAGCTAGAATTCTTTGTCCATATCTCTCAACTAACCTGTGAATATATAAAAGAGGAAAATCGTTATCCCTAAACTGCTTGAGACAGCAGTTCCACGCAGTGTTGAAGAAACTCACATTAATGAAAATTATACGAACTCTGTACGTAAGAAATATGATACAACTTGTTCGCTAAATGGTTCCCACTGCGTAACATCAGAACCAAGCTTCCATTTTAAGTTACACCAAATGATTCAGCTTTCCCCACTCCCAACCCCGTACGCCGTACCGATTGCGTTACCACTGTCCCATTCCAATGCCCCCTTTGCTCCCCGCACAGCTAGCGAACACATTTCGACAACCATGGCCGTCGCCAACGACCCTAGCTCCCTCTTGTACCAAACTAACCTTAACCACGCCTACATATAACTCTTAACCAACCAGGGCAAGATATTTCTTGTCTGGCACCGCACCCAGGGTTGCAAGTCAATAGCAACAACTTACATTTTCTTTATAAATGAATGTATTGTTTCATAAGGAAACGACAAATTATTCAGGAAAGTGCATATTCTGTTGGCAATTCTTCCTGATTGTACCTGTTCATAACAAAACATACGAACATTCACGAAAGAGACCGATACTTACTCGTCACGATTTGACAACTTCAGTCACGTGACCACATTACCAGCTATTATTGGATTTTCGTCAGTCGCCGAGTTTCGGGTTTTCTTGTATGTGACGCAGTTAGAGTGAAACAGCAAAGGTGAAGAATAGAGGTTGCGTGGTTGAAGGCAGATGTTTTCGTGTATATAATTTTTCGATTGTTTGTAAGGTATAAATCGCCACAGTATAGTTACGCCTCTGTAAAAGACAGCACTATTGGCAATTATAAGTAATTTTTAATGTAATAACTGCAAGGGTGTTTGAGTTGACAGTTGCAACTGCACAAAGACGCCATTTTGTTTGTATTCATCGATGTTTATAAAAGTTGTAAACAGCTGTTGTTACAACGCTTGCAGCTGTGAACTGAATGTATTGTGGTGCTAAGATTTGTGATAATTCCCATAAAAAGCAGTGGAAAAAATCGTACAATGTGCAGTTATCAAGCCTTTCCAAGGTCAAACTGTAGCGTTCGAGCGTTGGCCTACTGAATGCTCATATGTAATGGGAAAGATGGGATATCTACGTGCCGAGCTGTAGAACTTGTTTCTTTTGAAGTTCGTATGTTAAGTACGGCAGAAATGGTTGAAAAAAACGCTGAACACAGTAGCGAAGGTTCCCATGGCCATAACGGCCGTCATAAGAACCCTCTTACGCCAAGAATATCAAAAAGCTACTCCTACTGTCAGAGTATCATCACCCCATCAAGAGGTAAATTCCGGAAAGTGGAAAGTAATTTAGAAGAGGCCAGTGAACAGCAATACAAAGTAAAATCATATGAAACCGCAGTTCAGTTGTCATTGGATACCATGAGACAGGGCACCCCCAGACTGAAACCGAGAGCTAGTCCGTCCAAGGAAGGGAGCCCAAGAACTTCCCCAACACTTGGAGTTTTCTATGCTGGTGCCAAGTTCAGTGAACCACCATCGCCTACCGCACTGCCCAAGCCCCCTACACATTGGACATCTTGTATGTACATGGCATCTGGGAACACATTCCCTCTAATTTCGCCACAGAGGTCAGAGAAGTGTAGGGAAATATCAAATCAACTGAAAGTGCTGTTGAATGTCTCGGCCTGACTTCTGATGCAGGTCCCTAAAGGGTGGACTCTAAAGAAGAGTATGATGTGCAAAGATGTTGACATGTATTTTAGAATATGTATAATGGGAAGCTAAACTGAATGTTTTGTAGTTTTCCTTTTATGTGGGAAGGTTTTATTTACTGCACAATATGTGAGCAGGACAATGTTGAGGTATCTTCAGTAAAGTAGTTTTTAAAAGCTGCAGTAAGGAATTGTGGAAATTTTATCTTTTTGTATTAAATACTGTAATTGGCAAATTAATGTGGAAAGCTTTGCATTCTTTCCAGGAAATATAAAGTTCATTGTTTTGCTCACTAATGTAAACATGAATGTGATCTTTGTAGTTTGTCTGCAGCAATAACTTTACAAAGATTGCAGTTTTAGTAATAGGGCAATTTCATTGTAGGTTACTTAGTTGTGAACATTTCGAGTGTGGGTTTTATGTTCAGATTTTTTAAATTCAAAATCGTAGTTGCTGTACCCATAATACGAATTTATAAGATTATCTTCACTGTAAGGAGCTGGATTATTCTGAGAAGGAATTCCAACAAATGAAATGAAAGGAATTATATGGTTTGGAATTTAAATTTCTATTTGTCATCAAACAAAACTCCGCTTGAGAGGTTATTCATCTCTTCTGAAATTTATGTAATGAACTCTTTCCTTAAAATGTGTTTTCCAGCTCTGGATAATTTAGCTCTGTATAAATATTTGTTATCAAATTTCAATAGTCTATAAGTGTAGGTTAAGTGGTTCTAATTCAGATACAGTGATTAAAAATGGCTTATGCCATTCAAAAGTTAAATCAGAGGTAGACCCTGTAATTCAATAGTTTGTGTTAGGAAGGTTCTCCAGATCACCGAACAGTTGTAATGGCATGTAATGACATCTCAATGCTACATATTTTCATATAAGTTAGTGTTTCATTGTGTCCAAATGACCTTGAGAGACTGAGCGAAGATTTATATTAGTATCTAGTCAAAGAGGTCATTGATTTTATATCATGTAAAGTGTAAATATTATGTAGGAGACATATGCTTATTTTTTAAATTGTCTGTGATGATATGAAAGTTGCCTGTAAACTTCAGTTGTATATGGTATGTTTTTATGATCTGAGGGAGCCACCCTTGTATTGTAAATGACTAGGAGGAGTCATTTGTTACATAGAGATACTCAGGTTTTACAGTTCCTTCCATGTGATAACAAGGTACAAATGCTTGTCAACTGCCTCTCAGAAGCTAAAATTCATTCAGCATTCATTCCGTAGTTGTTAAGATCTGTAAATTTGTGCCCTTGGACTGTATGGGACATGTCTTCCCCTTCCCCTTGGAATTTAATAGCATTTGGAAGTGGACATGCGTAAGGTGTCATGAGTGTAAGCTTTGTTAGGAAAGGATGCTGCACTGTATCAGTGACTTGAGGGTATCACAATTGTGCAAGAGTGTTCAGATGAACTGTTGTGAGAACAGCCTCTGGACTGCTGCTGATGGACATGTAACATTCCATGACGTGACGTGGGTTTGCTCTCCCATATAATATCATTACATAAAAATTCAGTTCATTCTCACCAAAACCATCTACATTCAGTGAAAGTTTACACGACAATTTTCACCCACCTTGAGGACAAAGTGAAACACTAACTTCACCATTCCAGCTTGAAATCTCATCATCACATCCAGATGTAATCCTGTGCAAGCTGTATGAAGAGGCTTCTTGTCCCTCAGCATTGTCACTGTATTGGGACACTGCTGACCCACCGTCATCAAATCAGTAGAAGAAAGCCAGTAATTGGAACTGTATAAAATGTGTGTGAAGAAAAACTTGGAGAGACAGTTCAGAAGAAATTAAGGTCATTGTGTCTTCCACAGGAAAAAGTTGCTGTGTGCAATATTTTAGGCCTAGTAGAAAATGATGGTGGTTGCTGTAATTTGTGTATGTCCTGTGTTCCGTAAGATTTTTTGTACTTCCTGTATCAATACTCGTCCTTTCCATATCAATTCATATTTCCCCATAACATTTTGCTTTGTCCTTTACCCAAGAATAATTTTATTTTGCCCATCACCTTCCCATCCTCCTCTTACATATTTCCATAATATCAGTGAATAGATAAACCTAACTTTTCCATTTCCCAAAATAGTTTGCCTTTATTTCCTTTCTCCCTCCCTTCCTGGGCCCTTTTGAGGGCCCACCAAATTGATGATGAAGGAGTAAGTTTGTCATGTACAAACCAGTTACATTCTATTTCAGTGATGTGGAGGCTGGGAGAAAGTGTGACATACTTCAGGTAAGTTTTGTGTTACTTGATCCGCTGCATAGTGTGATTAGTTTGTAGCAGTATAGCGAATGGGACTATAGGTAGAGGAGGAATAATGTGGTCTTCATTTGTTAATTCTCATGTATCTGTTCTGCACATTTATATAGACTTGCATGCTTATAAAATTGTGGGGGGAGGCAGGGAGAGGAAGGAGAAATGAAATATTTAATATACGAGTGCTTTCTTGTATTTGTTTGCATTAGCAATTTACATGCAAGGAAGTGCAACTGAAGATAACCGTTATGACAGTGGGAAGAGTTTCAGATAAACTTGGTGCGGTGGCAGGTGCATTTGAGAAAACTTGCCTCAATGGATCACAAAGTTTATGAATATGAACTATTTTGTGGAATGTTTTTTTGTAATTTTGACAAATGCGCACAATTGTCAGATTCACAATAGTATTTTCTGAAAAACTATTACATGTTTAAGATCTTTTGTTCTATCAGCAAGGAGTGCTTGAATTGTCATGTAAAACTACTTTGATCTACATGTGACAAGATGCAGATCTAAATGTCCTACTTTTTACACTACATTACCATCAATACCAACACATCTACATGCCACTCCAATTTACTGGTATGTACTTTTCATAATATATTTGTATTTCTCAATATAACCCAACAATTTTATTCTACTTTCACTGTAATAACTGTCCGTCACACATATTTACGCCACATGTAAGAGTTTCTATCAGTTCTACAGTAAGGTCAGGAACATGTAGGAGTTTAGTGTTTTTAAAAATGTTGCGAATCTAATGACATCTGTGTGCATTAGTGGTTTAAATTACAGAAATTGAATTATAATACACAAAAAGGAAGGTATAAAAAACTTCTGGGACATGATGCCGAGTAGTGGGGTAGAACCCTGAAGCTGGACGCAGGATGTTCTCAAGTCCCGGTAAATTTTGTGTCGTATTTCATGATGTCGCATTCCTCACCATGAGCGTACAGAATACACTCATGTGATGCTCTGCACATTCACAATAGGACAAGAAATGGAATTTTTAAATACAGCTGCTATTTTGGTGTGTGAGAGAGAGATTATGTACATGAAGTTCAGGGTCATCAACCAGTCTTAGAAGGTTGCTGGGCTAATGTCATGACAACCAGGGGTGAAAGAAAGAGTTCTGGATTTATCAGTTCACCTGTAGTGGAACTGAGGACACCATTTTCCATTGTCACATTGTGAATGAATGTTGAATTTCATTACAAACTTTGGAGAAGGGTGAAAAGAAATTCTGGAAATTGTGTATAGAAATCGGTCTTCATCTTGTATGTCTTTTAATGATTTGAAATATTCAGTAGGACACAAGAAATGATGTAAAGATTGGGTGGTGATCAACTGCTTGAAACCCATTGATTTGAAAAACGTGGTGATGTGGTGGCCAGGAAACGAAAGACATGAAAATTTGAAATAGCTGATGATTTACAATAAGTATGTACCACAAACTCACAGATAAACAAAATGAGCACTAAGTCACAACTTGTGAAGACTAGTCAGAACATCCACACTGATGACTCCTGGGGTGTTTCAGTATGATCTTAAAATGTAAACCTGGAGTGGAGAACGAATAGGGTGTCTCCACCTTCAGGGCCACAAAAATGTTTCACAAGTTTCTCAAACTTTTAAAGCTGAGCTCTTTATTTCTAAATGAGTATGATTACCATGATTCATGAATAGCTGAACATATTATTGCTGAAATTAACTGAGTAAAGGTGATCCATAAATTCTAATGAACATTAATATAAGTAGTGTGTTTTTTAAAAAATAAAATTTTTTGGGGGGTACTATTTGAATCAGCAATTCATCTTTCAACTGTCATATGTTATATGCTTTTGGACCCAAGTCCATATGACTTTAGGTATAGAGAGTATTTTTTTTTATCAATGGAACAGTGGGGAACATAGTTGTTTATAGCAGCTTCATCCCATCACCTATGCATGGAAGATTCTCAAGTTGTAGTTCGATAAGAAACCTAGATATGAAGGGTGCTGAATACTTAATTACTTACTGCATGGAGCAGAGTCCTTCTTGAGAAGCTGACTGTTTCTCAGCTAGTCAAGAAAGTTACTGCATGTTCTGGAGCTCAAAGGTTCATTACCACATTCACAACTGCCTGCTGCCTGTCCCTATCCTGAGCCACATCGATCCAGTCCATGCCCTCACATCCCACCTCTGAAGATCCATCTTAATATTATCCTCCCATCTATGCCTCGGTCTTCCAAGTGGTCTCTTTCACACAGGAATCCCCACCAAAACGCTGTATATGCCTCTCTTCTCCCCCATTCATGCTACATGACCCGCCCATTACATTATTCTCGGTTTGATCACCTGAACAATACTGGGTGAGGAGTACAGATCATTAAGTTCCTCATTATGTAATCTTCTCCACTCCCCTGTTACTTTGTCCTTCTTAGGCCCAAATATTCTCCTCAACACCCTCAGCCTACAATCCTCTCTCAATGTGGGCTACCAAGTTTCATGCCCATACACAACAGGCAAAGTTATAGTTCTGTATATCTTAATCTTTTAATTTTTGGGTAGTAAACTTGAAGACAAAAGATTCTGCAACAAATGATACCAAGCATTCCCCGACTTCAAACTGCTCTTAATTTCTTCCTGAATAGCATTTTGATTTGTTACATTGAAGGGTACTGAATTAAACCATTATGTATAGCAGAAAAATGTTTAGTTTCCTTGTTTGGGAATTCGGTACCAGCAACCAACTAATCAGTGTAAAAGATCCAGCATTTTATTAAATCTTACACAGGGCTTCAGATTTGGATTGACTCTCTGGAATGTAAGCAGTGGACCACAACAGCTATCTATTTCTGTACCTCTACTGTGAAGAAGTATATGACAGAGCCAGGTATTAGTACCTAATTGGCTAAAGTTAAACGTTTATATATGAAACGACACACCTTCATTTGTTAAACCAATTCCAGGTTACAGTGCTTTGTTTTAATGGGCTAGTGTTGCAATCCACCCAACCAAAATTTTATTTTCGCCTTATTCAAGGTCTTTGCACCACAGGTTAAGGGTGCATGGGTGCATACACACAGTTTGTTATATTATTTTTAAGTTCGTGCACTACTAGATTTATAAATATTTATTTACACCGTAACAGTACAACTTGTTAGACATAACAAATGCATGTAAATCTTTGAACAACCTAGTCTTCGACTTTGCGGGAAAAAATTGTTTGGCACCTTAGTATACTGTATGATTGAATATACTCCCCAATAAATACACATTAAAAAAAAAAAAAAAAGAACATGGGACAAAAATTCTCTTGCCTTTTAATCTGGTTCACAAAACGAACACTACTGAATCAAGCTCACAGAGAATGATAGGACTAAACCAGTGACCAGAAACTGGGATAGGCGGAGTGGGCAACAAAAAAGTGATCACTGTTACCAGCAACTGGATTGAGAGGCATGTATTTCCTACCAATGACAACAGATGTCTGCAAAGTCGCAAGTCACATGATTGCCTTAGCTGCGGCCCGAACCAATCCCAGGACGGCTACTACAGATTGTACAAAATCATTTATGTAATGAACCTGTGACAACTCTGTGAAATAGTATTGACCTAGTCTGGGTTGAGTCACCTTGCACTGTGCTGTTTGCAGTCAAATGTACTGTTTCCCTGTTCAAGAGAAGCAGTGTTCTTTGCACCTTACACTAGGCACAGAACTCCAGTACACATGACTTCATGAACAATACTACACTACAGTCACTTGTGTGGTTGGAAATTAAGTGGAATTACTTTCAACTGACTAGTGTACTCTGCAGGTTTGAGCAAGTGATCTCGAAAATTGCGTATATGTAAATATCTGATTTGTGTTATGTACCTGTGCCTTTCTTTGTGACTAATGTGTGTTTATAGCAAGTGTGTTTCAAAATTATTTATGTAATGAACCTGTGATAACTCTGTGAAATGGTACTGACCTAGTCTGGGTTGAGGCTCCTCACAGTGTTGTTTGCAGACAAATGTACTGCCTATGGTTGGTAACCAGTACTCTTCAGTGTAGTCCCTTGCATCATAAAATGTCTGGTTATGGAGGAATGATTGGTGACATTCTGACAGTGTGTTGATTTCTGATAAGCCTCCCTTTCAGCAGCATTGAAATGATACTTCAAAGCACAATTCCTTTATTTTGTTGATGAATTGTTTAATGATTAAAGCAGTGACAGGTGTGTATGGTTATAAGTTCATTTACAAATATGAATACAAATGCCTGTGATCAAAAGAAATTAATGTTAAAGATTTGCCTGTCCTACCTCCATTTACTCATTATGAATTTCAGTTTCGTTTCCACGGCATGTATTTCACACCGTCAAGTATGTTTCAGTAAGAGGTTTTTCAGTAGCTGTTAATGTAATCTTTGTTCACATGGACACACATTTAACACATTTAGTTGGCATCAAAATGTGCCTGTCAATAAATGACAAAAGTGTGGTGGTGAGTACAAAATACCACGAAGGGTTGACATAGTACTTGGCCTGATATGTTCCTTATCCATGCATTAGAGAATATTTAAACTTATGTAATAAAATCAACAAAGTCATATGTACAAAATATGTTTCATCACATGTTATTAATTACCAACATGTATAGATCACTTTTTTCATCACCATCAGGGTAGCATTAAAAGAGTAGTAAGAAAAGTGTGTAGGTTGAAGCACTCAACATTTGAGGCATTTATTCTAACATTGCATGTTTCCTGATATTCCATGTGGCACATTATTGTATTCTTTGTACTCTTGTAAAGCTACGCCGATGATGATCGCAAAAGTGATGGAAACATGTTAGTAATTAATAACGTGATGAAACATATTTTATTCACACACATTTGTTGATTTTATTACATAAGTGAAATTAGTATATGGCTGCACTACCGACCGGTCTACCGCTACTTTCGTTGCAGGAGTTAGTAGAAATGTTTGTAGCGTTATCGTTGTTTTAATACTGTGTGGCCACAAACAGATGGCAGAATAATCATTATCGCCCATCCTATTATCAGTCGTGAGAAGCCATTCACCCCCACAGGAAGGGTACGTTACAATTGGATAGGAGCCCAACCCCACGCACCACCACTCTAAAGAAGCCGGCAGCCACCTCGTAAGACTAGAGAAAACAGTATAAAGACCGCACCACACTTCAAGCAGAAACAGGCAGGAGCGCAAGTGAATGAAACAATAAGAAGAACCCCCCCCCCCACCGGAAGAGTCACGTAGTGGAAGAACGGCCAGCAAATAGCTTCAATCACACCACGGGCATTATATTACATACAATAGCATTGTAGATAAGTTACCTAACAATATTATACGGTGTAAGGCATATGGGATCCCAAACGCACTAAATAAAACCTGATGATGACTGTCACAAGTCGAAACACATGTCGCAGTAGTGTTATACTTTAAATATTAGTTGTGTTGACGGAAACATTTTGTCATAAAGTAAAAAAAAAGCTAAATCAGTGAGTTTTATATCTCGTCATATATGATCTGTGGACTAAACCGTCCGCAGTGCTTTCCTTAACGTATTCCGTCAGAAACCAGAGCCTTCTAGATAATGCAAATAATATCGATTACAATTGCTATGGTAACACATGCAAACAAAGAGGAACAAAATATTCACTAGGTGGCAGTGTTTGTCAGTACAAGTAGTTAGATAAACTGATTACCTCTGATTACTGGAAAACGGCACGATATTTAATGACAGCAACATGTTTTCAGATGAATTTTTTGACGTCGTTGGGTTCCCTTCGAGTTGGAAAACAGAAAGGTATAATTTTCCTGCTCCACCGCCGCGAGTTGGTGACTTATTACATGTAGTCGTGTCTGTACAGTATGGGAATTCCCCCTGGTTTTGTACGATGTGTGAAGGGAAGACTGTTTTCAAATTATGTCTTGTATTTTAGTTACCCTGATGTATTTAATGATGTTGCTTGGTTAGACTCTAAACTAAATAATGTGACAGTTGGAAAAAGGGATGGAAGCGATTGTGACGATTTACCCAGGTGGAGGATGAAGAAAGACTACGAAAATCTCACACGAAATAGCCAAACTACCGGATAACATTGGAACCGAGGGCTTGTAGTATACGATGTAGGAGTGGTAGCTACTAAATTTCGTCGATCGGTCTTGGAAAATTAGGGGATGTTTCTCATGTGAAAGGCCACTGCGTTTGCTTCTAGTCTGTGCTAGCAAAACTGTTAGAATAAGACGCTAAATATCACCGAATCCCGGGGAGAATTAATGAGTAATCATAATCACTGTGGCTTAATTCAGGAAACTCTCTGTGCATTTGCTTTGAGGGTCTTAGGAAAACCACGAAAAACCCAGGACAGGATAGTCATGTGCTGGCTGAAACTCAAAATGGGTACCTGCCATATATGTCAGAAGTGTAACAGCTTGATCCAGTCGGTCCCAAATTAAATGTGGTCTACAGGGCATGGGTTTAGGAAATAGTGACAGACAAGTTAAATGGATAAAGAAATATGATGACAAAGTCTTCTGAGATATTACACCATGCTAAGTGGTCAATGATTACCAACGGTTTGGAGGAACTTAGTGCCTCTGTATGCAGGGTGAAGCAGTCGAAGGCCATGCTCCTGTGAAACATTTATAACTATTTACCAGTTTACATAGTGTAACATCCCAGGAGTCTTCACCAGCACTGCTGTGTCAACCTTAGGTCTGCATGACAGATTGTAATTCACTGTTTACCTTAGGCAGTTCTTTTACACTACACTTTTATACTCTTGGCATGATTATACCTTCTCAGACCACTATGACAATTATGTTTTGTTTCATACAGTTTGCTGTAAAATATCTTTTAAGTTATTCAGAAGATTCTATTGCAACATGAAATATCTTTTAATTTATTAAGAAGACCCTACTGCCACAATGCTTACTGTGTGTCCAGGCATAAGGGCCATTATAATATATTTATAGATTCTCAAACCTTCTGGAATTTTCAGGACTGATGCACCAGTCACTTTTCCTGTGTGTCAACAGAATCATTAAATTGTGTGATATATTTAATATATTTTAATCACAGTGTAAATTATACTTGAAAGAGGTATTCAGAAATTAGGTACGTGTTTTCACTTGTAACACAAGTATTGAAGCTGTACCATTGTCATTCATTCCTTTGGCACGTGCAGAATATGATAATTTCTTGCCGTTCTCAGGAGCTTCTTCCATTCCTCTCTGTTATGTACTTTTTCCTGCCAACTATTCGTCCATCCTCTCTCACCTCATCTTGCCATCTATTTCTTGGTCTGCCTCTCAGTCTTGTTGTTCCCAAATTCATATATAATACTCTGTTGGTAATTCTACTTTCTTCCATTCTCTGTACATGACCAAACCAATGTAATCTATTTAACCTTATTGTCTCTATTATAGTAGTTTTTTTTTTAACTTTGCATAAATTTCTTTATTGGTTAATATCCTCCAGTTTTCTTTTTCATTGTCATATACTGAGCCTAAAATTCTTCTATACATTTTCCTTTCAAAAATGTTAAATTGCTTTCTATCTCTCTTTGTTAGTGTCCAAGTTTCTGATGCATATGTTAACATTTTGTCTATTATTTTGTTCTTTAGTCTTAATTTTAGTTTCTTTGATATGTTTTTATTTTTTAAAAAAAATTGTAACATAAAATATGTTTTGTTAGCCTTTTTTATTCTTTCTTGCAAGTCTATTTGGTTATTGTTATCTTCATTAAGTACAACTCCTAAATATTTAAAATTCTCCACTATTTCAAATTTGTAATTTTTTTATTTTCAAATGTACTATTTTATTTTTCTTTAAACTGTTTTTCCTTTCCATTATCATCTACTTTGTCTTTTCCTTGTTTATCTGTAGTCTGAACTTTCTGGCAATGTTTTCCATTTTTACAAAAAGTTTTCTTATTTCTATTTCATTTTATCCAATTAATGCAACATCACCTACTTATGCTAATATATTCAATTGTTCTTTACCAATCTTTATACCACTAGGAACCACTGTTATGCTTTTTATCACTTTTTGTAATGTCAAATTAAATAATATTGGTGATAAAGGGTCACCCTGTTGCAGGCCTGTTTTATTTAAAAATAATTGACAATGTTCCTTCTATTCTAACTGCACTTCTTGTCTCCTATACACTTGTTTTACACATATTTATTGGTTTAATAGGAATTTTAAATTCTTTCGTACATTTCCTTAGTGTATCTCTATGTATAGAGTCATATGCCTTTTGAAAATCAATAAATAAATACTGTACACTCTGATTATACTCACAAAGTTCCTTGTCTATTAGTTTCACTGCAAATATGTTGTCAATTACAGATTTCTATCTCTAAATCCATTCTGATAGTCCCCCATAACTTTTTCAATATATGGTTAATTTTTCCCAATATTATATTCGACAAAATTTTGTAAGCTGCATTTCCCAGCGCTATTCCCCTGTAATTCGTACACCAATCTCTGTCTTCTCTTTTGAGTACAGGAACTATTATTGTTTCTTTCCATTCTTCAGGTATCCTTTCCTCTTCCCAGAATTGCCTTACTAGTTCATACATTCTATTCAGTAGTTTATTTCCTCCGTATTTTATTAATTCTGGATGTATTCCTTCAGTTCCAGCTGCCTTGTTATTTTTTAAGTTTCTTATTGCCTTTTGTATATTTACTACAGTGAGTTCTACTTCAACTTCAACTTTGCTAATTTCTTTATTTTGTTTTTTATTTAATTCTCTTGGTTCTTCTGTGTTCAGTAATTTGTCAAAACATTCTTTCCATATTTCTGCTTTCTCCTTTGTATTCATTGCCAATTCTCCTTTTTTGTTCCTAATTATGCTAAATTTATTTTGATATCCTTTCTGAAATTGGTTTACTGTTTGATACATTTTCCTTGTGTTATTACACTTCTGATCTTCTTCTATTGATTCTATTACATTTTTCATGTGTCTTTTTCATATTCCTAATTATATTGTGAGCTTATTTTCTTTTATGGCTATTCTCCTGCTCTTCTTTCTCCCTTCTTCCTTTTATCAACCACATTTCTCTTGCTTTCTTAATTTCTTCTATAGTAAATTTGAATTCTTCATCGTACCATTTATTTTAAAATGTTTCTGTGCCTTCATCCTATTCTATAAACTGCTGTTTGGTTTCCTTGATTATTGTTTTAATGCTTTCCCATTTTTCATTAATATTATTGTCAATACTATTTTCATCATCCAAATTTTCCAGTATTTCAAACTTATAGCATATTCTTGTTTTTACTTTGGATTTTGAAAAATATTCACCATTTTTCTTTTCTCATTATATTTATTTCCAGTTTGTACCCCTAATTTAACTTAAAAATTTAACTTCAGTAAGTTGTGATCTGATCCAATGTCTGGTCCTCTTAATGCTCTGATGTCTGTTATTGCACTCCTGAATCTATTACTAATTAAAACGTGATCTATTTGGTTCACTGTCCTTCCGTCTGCTGAATACCATGTCTCTTTGTGAATATCTTTAAGTGGAAACGTTGTACTTCTTACATTTAAACCTTCAGATATTGCAAACTGAATCATTTTTATTCGATTATTGTTAGTTTCATTATGTAAACTTTCATTGCCAGTGGTGGGTTTGTATATGCTTTCTTTACCAACTTTTGCATTAAAATCTCCAAGTATTATTTTAATGTCTGACCTAGCTGTTTGATTTATATTTTGCTCTAATAAACTGTAAAATTCTTCTTTTATCTCTTCTGTTTTTTCATTTGTTGGTGCATGTACATTTATCAGAGTACATGAAAACCATTTAGCTTTTAATCTCAAACAGCATATTCTCTCATTTATAATTTTGAAATCTTTAACATATTTTAAAAATTCTCCACTTACATAAAAACCACAACCAAATTCATGTTTTTTACTTTCTAATCCACTATTGAATAAAACAAAGTTTTCAAATTTTTGAATACCACTTTCCAACCAAGTTTCCTGAAGCACTACTACATCGAAGTCTAACTGTGACAATTCATTATGCGCACTTGTAGTGCTCCTGACCAAAATAGGCTTCTTACATTCCACATTCCAATTTCCATATTCCTTTTCCAAATCCATTACATTTTTCACTTAGCTGGGTGATTAGCCCGTTGTAAAACCCTCAACCTGAAGGGCCAGGATTTT
>Ga0131853_10001996_pt1 | contig 36474 bp, 13 predicted proteins | sample TergutLab28metaG_FD_92764 | JGI IMG/M metagenome (GOLD analysis project Ga0131853, IMG submission 92764) | Labiotermes labralis P1 segment gut microbial communities from Petit-Saut dam, French Guiana - Lab288 P1 (version 2) (version 2) | ecosystem: Host-associated > Arthropoda: Insects >... | reverse complement strand
GATATTGATATGATGCGTAGGGGGATATTGATATGGTGAGTAGGGGGGATATTGATATGGTGTGTAGGGGATATTGATATGGTGCGTAGGGGATATTGATATGATGCGTAGGGGGATATTAATATGGTGAGTAGGGGGATATTAATATGGTGAGTAGGGGGATATTGATATGGTGAGTAGGGGGGATATTGATATGGTGCGTAGGGGGATACTGATATGGTGAGTAGGGGGGATATTGATATGGTATGTAGGGGATATTGATATGGTGTGTAGGGGATATTGATATGGTGCGTAGGGGGATATTGATATGATGCGTAGGGGGATATTGATATGGTGCGTAGGGGAATATTGATATGGTGAGTAGGGGGGATATTGATATGGTGTGTAGGGGATATTGATATGGTGCGTAGGGGGATATTGATATCTAGCATTTCGCAGGAACGAACCGCTTTTACATTCAAAGTTTAAGGAGCACTAGAAGAACAATTCTAGGACTCCGTGACGTTTGAGAACGAAGGCAGTAAACGCCGTAATTAAATAAACCCACAAATGAGTAAAACAACCCATGACAACTTAAAACCCGAACATCTATGTTATCTAGTTTCAGACGTACTAATTTACTGTCAGCTATTGAATGAAACGATATATCAGTTGACATTAAAAGGTTAAAATTCGTAAAATATACATAATATCTTGCAATAATCTCGCTTGCTAAAAGAAATATAATACTAAAGTTAATTGGAAATGCAGCTTATTTCCTTTTTGTCACAAAAGGCATGATTTACTCAACTTCTAGGCCTTTTAGGAACAAACCAAGTGCGAAAGTCTACGTGGAACAATCCTCACAAAATTCCCCCAAAATTTGGCGTTGCGTGAAATGTAGAGGCAGCCCCTTGAATGAAAATGATGTAAAGTTGGCCACGCACCTTCACACTGACGAGGTTAAGATTGAGAGCAGTTGTACTCCCACTAACCGATATGCCTTCATATCATGCACAGAAATAATTATACTTTCATATATATATATATAAAGATTTCTTATCAAGGCGATTTAATCCAAATTACTTTTCAGTTTTAATGTTTTAACTAGGAAGGAATGAAGTATTTTGCCAAAATTCATAAATCCGAATTAGTAAAGCAGCTGAATTGAATGTCTTGCAATGAAGCTCAACAACAGAGAATCCAAATGAATAAAAATTCCGAATTATAACTGACCGCTCCTGTGAAGGCAGGTGTCAAGAAATGGGGGGATACCTGTGGCAGCGGGAGTTGAAAGTTCAGCAACTTTAATATCAAAGTTCACGGAGTGACGCGATCAGGATCCATTTCCACTTAACTCCGATATTTATAAAATATATCTTTCAGGTTCATCTTAATATTACGCTCTCATTTCTTTCTTTGTCTTAAGAGTGGGCTTTTCCCATAATGCCTCACGAGCCCATTATCTCTCCCCTAGTAGCGAAATGGTCATTAAAATTGTTTCTCATACATTCCAATGTATTACTATTACTGGGATATTCCTAGGTCATGAAGTGAAGGGACTGAAGATTGATCTGTTTTATTACGCTGAAGATGTTGATTTACTTTTGGGATAATACGAATAATATTTAGTATTTCAAAAAATTAGTTAATACTCCTCCGGGAAAGAAAAACCATGGAAGAGAATTTTCATGACCGTCACAACTATAACATAGCTTTTGAAGTTCTCAAGGCTGTCCGCATTAGGATTAAGTTCTTTTGAGGTGTGGTACCGAGCGGTTGCGACGACAGGAACTAACGTTTCACAAAAGCCTCCTGCCTGCAGCTTCGGGGTATAAAAATGAACAGATATTCCACACTGGTATTTAGTGGCGTCTCTCTTCTCTTGTAGCAGCAATCTAAGGTATTAGGAGAATACTGAAATTATTCGTCCACTTATCTATGATGAAGAGAAAGGCAAAGGGTTTCTCCGAATCCCCGGTATTTTTCTAAACCATAAAATCTCAGAACACAACAATCCTAAAGAGACCGATTCATATTCTGAACGTCAACCAAATTAATATTTAATAAAGGGGGATAGGTAATTAAAATAAAATAAAGTATATTTTAAAAAATATAACTTTACACTAAAATTATTTTGGTAATTTTATTTCAGGTGTCCAATAAACAAGTGAAATTCCAGTTCGAAGAATACCGCAAATTTTCTTTTCACTACTGTGACATTGTTGCTATTTTTGAGGTTACAATTTTCCGCCGAATTATGTTATTTGCGTGTTAATATTTACTCTAAAATTGTTATATTCAGCTTTGTAACGTTTTATGAAATGAAAATTCAGGGTAACAAACATATGTAGGAAATAAACTATTGTAATGTTTATTATTAAAATTGCTGTTGACGTGAATTTGAAATGACTGTTTCCACTGTAAACATTGCACAAGAAACAATAAGTAATAAAACGAAGAGCAGAGTGTAAAAGCAAAAAACGCCCTTTTCCTTCACAAAAAATGCTGAGTGGTATGGCCACTCTCTCTGACCAAGGCCATCAAGCGAACAGTGGATCCAGTGCCACAGCCACGTGGCTAACCCATAATGACACTTCTGCTACATCTGGGGCTGCATCGGTGGCAGACACCTCACTGGCCCAGGCACCAGACATGGTCAACGGTGTCACTCCTTTGCCAGAACTGTTACCTGCCATACTAAAGGGAATCGTCATGGGTACTATCATTATAGCTGCTGTTCTGGGTAACGCTCTAGTTATAATCAGCGTAGTGAGACACAGGAAACTGAGAATCATCACTAACTACTATGTTGTTTCCCTGGCGTTAGCTGATCTTTTGGTGGCTCTCTGTGCTATGACATTTAATGCAAGTGTGGAACTGACAGGAGGCAACTGGTTATTCGGATATGTCATGTGTGACGTCTGGAACTCGCTGGATGTGTACTTCTCCACGGCTTCCATTTTACATCTGTGTTGTATAAGTGTAGACAGGTACTACGCTATTGTGAGACCTTTAGAGTATCCTATTACTATGACACACAGAACGGTATGTTTCATGATAGCAAATGTTTGGCTGCTCCCTGCTTTGATATCATTTACTCCCATCTTCCTAGGCTGGTATACCACACCAGAACATCAAGAATTCCGTAGATCGAATCCCCACGTGTGTATTTTTGAAGTTAATATCTATTACATGATGATATCGTCCGGCGTGTCTTTCTGGATTCCTGGTGTTGTCATGGTTACAATGTATTATCGTATATATAAAGAGGCTGTGCGACAAAGGAAGGCTCTGTCCAGAACTTCAAGCAATATCTTGTTGAACAGCATACATCAACGTCACACCAGTCACCACCATCATCACAGTCACTACTTGCATCCAAGTGACGGTGATCTGAGGGTACCCCATGGGATGTCAAGCAGTGGTGCCAACAGTAGACAATCGTCGGTGAGGTCTACAGCTTACGGAACAACGGCGAAAACAACCGTCAAAACCGCCACTGAATTAAACATGAATGGTAAGTAACGTATTCCATATTTTTAATCTTTATAGTTGGAGAAGACGCGTATGACAGCTTTGTACTAGATTAAAATAGTGTGTTAACTTAGATTTCTCTGTGTTTGCTCTGTTGATCCACATAAATTTCACTACAGAATAATTTCGGATTAGCCAACTAAAATGACGTATTCTAATTTTCCACACACACACACACACATGTCAGAATTAAGTCGTAAAAATCAAGCAATTAACTTAAGCACAAATAAAATGCCGACGTTGTTTTAGCCACTAGAAGCTTCTGATGATGTGTGCTTGACCCCACCCTATCCTTACCGGGAATTATGAGTTCGGAAAGTGAAGGTAACTCCAGATTCAAATTTGAAAAGATGTCTAGAATAGGTGGAATTTTACCTACGCTTATTTTGTGATCCTACACGGTGTAATGCCTGGATTTAGCCACAAATTTTACCTCTTTCCTGGACAGTTAGTGTTACATCAAGCCATGGAAGTGCCCTCCAGTGGATCCATTCGTAATTGTACGTTAGTTTATTGAAGTCCTTGTAGCTCGCATGTCTGTACTTCTAGAATTAAGCACTGTTTTAAGTAATGGAGTTATAAATAGATATTGGTAAATAAATTTTTCAGATAAAATCCTGAAACTCTCGGAGCAGGTTACGGATACATTAAGAATGTGAAACACCTTAAATGAATAAGACAAAATCAAACGAAGGAATACTGAAACTCGTGTGAAGAGCACAAGTGGCTCGAAAAATATTAAATATTCAAACTCCTGCGACATTTTTGGGAGAATATCTTAGCCAGTTTTTCCACAGGGGCATATGATCGCAGCCCTCAATTGTATATCCTTCAGTAATGGAAGAATAAACGCATTACCTTTGACAGACATTTGAATGAAACTCTTTTGCTTGACTTACGGTGAAACTAATGGTGGTTTCACGGAGTCTAAGGTAGTTGGCTTATCTCGCGAGACTCACCTGTAGAACCGAAAATGTTACTGAACTCTCACGACAGTTTTCATTCCACAAGAATCTAACACACAAAATTGACTACTTTTCCATTAGCCGACATTTTTGGACACTTGACTGATTTCGCTCTAACAAACAAACAAACTAACTAACTAACTGAATGACTGACAGAAAAAATGACTGACTCACTGACTGACTAACTAATTAACTAACTAACTAACTAACTCGTTGGTACAGAATTCCTCTTCAGAGGCTAAAAATTCCTCGCCGTCAAGAATTTCTCGCATTTTAATTAACCCGACTGTTCAATGCCGTGTTAACGAAATACCTGCGTTTATCCCTAACCCTGCTCTACCCAGTGGACGGAATGTGCAGTAGGTTGCATTAGATGTCACCTGGGAGCATTCGAGTTGATCTTATCAGCTGACTTATGTTTATAGTGTATATTCAAAGCTCTCTGAATGATAAATGATTAAAATTTAACGGCTTATTCCAGTAACACGACTAACCAAACCACCAACATTTTACAGAAGATTTTAATTATTTCTCATTAAATTCCATAAATCAAAATGTCATGTTGAATAACACAAACACTGTTTGTAATAATGTTCACCAGTCATTTATTTCGTCTCAGGTATCGAAGAAACATTATCTTAAATGTGACAAATAATGACAAACTTCCTTCCTTTATGTTTTCTTGAAAGTATGGTTTGTCTTGTTTAACCAGAAAGAATTTCAATTGCAAAATATTTTTAAGTTTAGACCTACCTGCACTGCAGGTACACAATGATAAAAGTTCGCTCATAATTAACTCCATTACTAAACGAAGAAACAACACGGGATAGGAAACGTGTGTAGCCAGAAACGAGTGTATTGCTGGTCACATAATTTCACACTGACTTGGTTATATAGGAAAACTCTTTATGTGAGAGTACGAACATAAAGAGACGAAAGTGAAGGGTGTACTGATATTGCAATGAGCATTGCTATCATACTGCTCACGTAAACGCGGCTATATCGCTTCTTTTTACTTTTCCGTAAGCGTTTATTGGCGGAAATGTAAAGCAGCTAGACTTAAGTACGAACATCTTCATGCATTCAGCGAGCTTATTTCGATGACGTGTAACGTGGGTAAAATTACCTGTAGAGAGATCGTCATATTTCAGGGGATAATTGGCTGGCAAGCTACGCACACTTCTGATAAATACACGGAAGAGAGTCATTTTTGAGAAGCTGATAGTGCCTCAGCTAGTTAAGAAGTCCCCAAAGATTTATGAAATCATAACTTTCATTACCGTGTTCACAAAAGCCCGCCATATGTCCACATCCTGAAACGAAAGAATCCAGTGCAGAGCGCCCAAGAATAATTTTGTAGGATTTAATATCTTCCTATCTACGATTAGGTTTTCCAAGAGATCTCTTTCCTTCACATTTACCCACCAGAATTCCGAATATATTTTCGTACTCCTGCCCGTCCTTTAGTCCTTGATTTTATCAGCCGAGCAATAATTGGTTTCTCATCAATAAATTTCCCCAGACTTCTGCTACTTCAACTTTGACCCACGTAACGCGTTCAGTCCCATATTCTCGCATAACCTTTGCCTAATATTTTCCGTTACTGTGAGACTCAAAACTTTTAATGTTCTTATCATACCCAGCGAACGGTAAGACATTTCGTTCTGGACTAAACAGCAGCAGGCATTCCGTGACTGAACTTTTCTCCATTTCCTCATACATCAAATGTTTATGTTCTCATTCCCAGTGCACTTCTGATAAATATAGTAAAATCAACAGATAATGTACGAAACGCAACATTACATTTACACTAAATTACCAGTGATATACCTACGAATAACCTACTTAATAAAATTTATTTAATAATATTTTTATTACTTTAAGTAATCTCTATTTTCTTTTTTGTAATATGGCATAGAAAAAGCAGACGAATAATTTTTTTTGTTTTTTTATTCAGGGATGTAATTCACGGATATTTCAAAATACATTTCGCATCACCTATTTAACGGTTGAAGTTCCACAGAGATGGCGCGTGAGTAGTTTTATCGGTACAATAGATAGATGCAGGCGCTTCCGTTAAAGCTTAGATAAGGAAATATATAGGATAAATATCTCTGTTACTATAATACAATCAGTACAGAATACCAATCTCCATGCGTACTTAACAGAAACACATACAAATTTTTAACTCAAATAATAAGGATCGCAATAACAGCTAAGTCAGGCTTCTGACAGAATATTATAGTAAATACTTGCTTAGGAAGTACAGCAGCCACGTACGTCACTAAGAATATGGTACAGTAATTGTTATTTAATGTATCATTTAATAGTACATTAGTGTGCACTTAGTACGTAAGTGAATTTTGACTCTTTTAATAAGTCTGGGGTCATTATTTAATAAATTACATATAAATTATAATTTCCACTTTATAATAAATCGTATCAGTTTACAAGTATACGTATTTTGTAAACAAATATTACACGTTTCTTTCGAATCCCTGTACCTTGTATATATATTTTACTATTTCAATACAGTGGGATGCATTACATTAACGAACAACGCTATTCATTACTGTGACACTGAAAGTAAATACTTTAATATATCTTACAAGAAATAAGTGCTTCAAAAGTTTAAAGCAATTGTAAGGAATATTTCTCAACCGCAGGCCATTCAGGTACGACAAATTGTGGAAATATCACTTTGAGGTTTTAAAATAAGACATAATATTGAAACCCGGAAAAGCATTCATTTTATTCTAATCTGTATTAGGCACTATGAAATATAACGCTTCTTTAAGAAATAGCACTGATTCATTTATACGTATTGATGATTAAATTTATCTGAGGATGATGCTCATTAAGACGTCAGGATACAAAAACAGCACGAGTCCCTTAAGTCAGGACTGAGTTGCAGTTATCCCATGGTTCAAACAGGTTGCTCTCAATAAGCACCAACACTCTCCGTTATTAGGGACTTTATTTGTGTCTGCCGGCGCATATGTGTGTTGTGTTTTGTGTGTGTATGTGTGTTTACGCCCGCGCACGTGTTTCTGTGATAGCTGAATGAGTAGAGGTATTGGTATAACATGGGTCAATATTTACTTACCAAAATGGAAATACGGGAGAACTCTTTTGGGAAAAGAACTGTACTGTGCATGTAAATCACACACATCTGCCTACATTCAACTTCCCGTATGCTCTCAGGTTCGTCGGTTGTAATTAACGGTACGATTGCCAATCTCCCAGCACTGCTTCGTTGCATTCACGTATATGATTATGTGCTCTTCGAGTGACGTGTACAATTGAGCGCATCGTACTGAAGTCACATATACACAGTATTTTTCTTTCGATAAAATTTAAAATGCATAGTTTCAACCGATGTAGCCCAGTCGGGCAAGTAACCACATTAACAGATGAGTAAGAGGAGAATGGTAGCGCAACTACTTGAGGGAAAACAGATTTTTTTTTTCTCCATCGCATTTATACTGGCGCTTCCTTCCAATCTTATGCCAAACCAGCCACGTATTCAGTACTAAATATTCTTTCCCAGGAAAAAAGGCCTACATATGGAACTGCCAACTAAGTTCCACTTCATGGAGAATATAAGAATATGTTCAGCTCAACCGCCCCTCATCCACAGGTCTTTCAGATGTGTTGTTTAAGAAATAGCACAAGAAACAATAGCCCTTACCTTATACTGCCTGTACCAAAATCCACTTCAATTTAAATATTATTACAGTCTATGTCACATAATGAACGTCACCTGACACACAAATTGAAGTGTATTTATTACAGTGTTTAAATGCGAATATCATCGGATAAAAACAAGAGATTTTATTTACTTTGCCAATATGCTGCAAACGCTAAATAATTACTGGTGTTAATTATATTTGCGCTATAAAATAAGAAATGTTTAGCACGAAGGTCTATCAGAAAATCAGTTTTCACTGCCTTTGCTTTCAGCTGAAAGGGGACTTTACTTTGAATTCTAATAAAAACTGTGCAGAAATAATTTTACTGGTATCCCACTTCTTTTACAAGTAGATCCTGAAATAAGTGACGCTTCTTGATAACTTGAACAAGAAGAACAGATGGCCACCCACACCTCAGCCGAAGTCTACAAGCTCGCACAATTGCTGCAATCTGTTCTGACAGCTATATGAATCACGTAAACACATTGTGGACGCAAAATGTAGAGACTGTGAATGTCGAAGTGGGTGACACACAGCAACCGCTGTGCCTTCGGCGGTTTAACTAGAGAGTCGTGAAACCTGCGCAGGTTCATGACGTTTAATAAACTTACACGTCTATATTCAGTTCACGTTGTGGCCATTTAAGGCGCTGTGATAAGAAAAGTACAACACCCTTCACTAACACTTTTGCCTGTGGAGCTGAGAAATGTCTTTCATGATCCTCGGGATATATAGCGACCTTATCAATAAACAGAATCAATCAATTTTTAGGCGCGTTTGCAGCATTGCCAAAAGCGAATATCATGCGAGTCTGTCTCTCTCTCTCTCACTGTCTGTCTGTCTATCCGTCTGTTAACACGGAACAAATCAGTTGGTTGGAGTGGTATCCGTGTTGCAGGCTTTAGCCTGCAACACGGATACCACTCCAACCCAACCACACAGAAACTCCCAACACACATGGAGCCAAGAACAAGACGACCAATGTGGTAATTCAACAGAATAGTCGCAAGCTCCTGATGATGGATATATTAATGTCCGAAACATGTTGAGCACATAAGGAGTGAAATAAAATAGCAAGTGACATTAAGTTGGCATTTTATTCTTCAACTAGTTTAAGACAAAAAAACCCCACACATTCTTTGTGCAATAACAATTTCTTTTCGAAAATCGAGCAGTTAATGAGATAACGTGGCACTTTTTTACAGGTCACAGATTACAATAACGTACGACGCCAGAAAGATGTTCTTGGCCTTCAGCACATCTAAGACAAGAATACGGAAACACACTTACAATATTTAATAATTATTACTTGTGCATGGTAACAATATTTGCACGAACGCTGGCCATTGTTAAGTTATAAGGATATCGCCTGTCTTTTTCTTTGTTATATACATTGACAGCGTTCATTGTGAGAAAGTGATCCAGTCTGTCTGTTTATTCAATTTCGTGACTCAGGGGGTTTAGGCGCTGAAGCTCTCTGCTTGTTATGTTTGGTACAATTCGGTAGTGTTTTCATTCCCATTTAGGAGGTCTAGTTTTGGACAATACATCTTGCTAGAGTCAGATAAATGTAAGCTTTTTCTCTGCGGCTAAACATCAGAGCACACAGTCGTAAATCTCCACCAGCTCTAAACCCTTGCATTAGATGGAAAGGGGCTGTCAGTTTCACAGCCAGCTCCTCTATTCGTTTGTAAAGAATTCCCAGTAAAAATGAGTAGGAGGCGAAGTGGACCTCAAAGCGAAATGTGAAACAGAAGGGCACATATTCACCGCAATTCCAAGAAATCGAATACCAGCTATCACGTCGACAGACATTCAATTTTCTGGCTTGTCATAAGAAGTGTTTAGAATTAGACCTTATTTTTAATTCGAATAAAGCAAAAATTTCAATTCTCTTTCAATTTCACTTTCTTGTTTTCAATATAACGACGTGGGCTTTGCGAGATTTACGGTTTTCGCGAATGGTTCTACAGATATTTACTCTCTTTAAGCATTTCACACCTTGCAATCTGTCAGAAAATGGCCTATTGAAGTATGTTTGTCAGGATTATATTGCCCCCAAATTCAGCTACATTCTTCTGCCAAACATCTCCGTCTAGCATGGTAGAAAGGTACTACGTTATACTAAATATGGAGGTGGTAATTTCCTCCGAAATCTTGTTAAGTATCTACCAAACTACAGGGCATCACACCCCAGAAGACTGCCCATCTTCACAGCCACTGACATGAGAAGCTCAACTGCTACACGTAAAAGTGAAACTTTTATTACGTAGCTTTCCCTTTGAGCCTGAGGTTGTCAAGCTGTGTGCAGAGCAAAGCCTAAGATACACAGCAACGCTGTATTCCTGCCCCACTCTAAATAGAGGAATATTAGATTTAGGTCCCTTTGAGATTCTGTGAAAACAGTAGCTTCTGCCACATCTACACAGGATGTGTGACAGGAAACAGGACACTCTCTGTGTGTGTCCTACAGTGCAGCTACGTACATCAATGCCTGCCTCCATTCGCTTTCATTCGGTACATCAACCAATGAGAAGCAGTCTCAGGTATTCCAATATTTGCGTGAAACATGCCAATGGCGGTCGAGTTATTAACAGTTATTTATATCTTCTCCGTATTCAGAAGGTTTTATTTTAGGCACACCGTCCCGTTACGAATGCACTTATATATTTACTTGTGGCTTATTTAACGACGCTACCAGTAGACTAAACGAAATGGCGTGGATCTGTAGCATGACTAAATAAACAATAAACTGGAAGCGTGTGTACTCAAGTCTATGCGTATTTTGAGTTACTATGCTAGTAATGGGATAGAGGCAACGAGGAAAATCAATAAGAGGACAAGCAATGTAACACAGAGAAACGTTCACAGCAACCACTGTTGCTGTGGAAAAACAATAAATATTACATATTACGAGCGTGTGTCTATTCTTGGCTTATTTACCGAGCATGCAAAGCACATGAACTGTATTGTACTGTCATCTGTTTCTTATCTGCTCTACCACACGTTTCGGCATTATCTTATAAATTGCACGATTTTCGTAAATATGTTTTTTGAAAATAAAATATTTATTTCGATTTCCTCTACAAAGTTCCCTGAAACATTTCTCACTCTAAAAAGGCGAGATATTATCATAAATTTAAATTAGTCTTCATGTAAAGTACTCATTATTTGTATCGGATTTGAATCAAAATGGAGTTTCTCCGCAGATTTTCGAAAAATCATCAAATATAAAATTTCATTAAAATCCGTCCATTGGGAACCGAGATCTTCTATGCGGATTAAAAGAAAAAATGATGAGCAGAAGGACAGACAGACAGACATGACAAAGCGAATATTCGTTTTCGCAGTTGCGCGAACGCCCCTAGCAACAGCAGTAAACACGGTTAGCGCACTGAAGAAATTCTAGAAATTCAACCCACCGAGTATCCATCACAAAGGCTGCGACAATAAATAATTTATTAACAAGAAATTCTCTTAATTTTCTATTGTTGACTGCATTCTTATGTCACTCGAATGCACGCAGAGGGACGGCACCTTGCAACAGCACACAGCAGAGTTCCAATCAGCCTTTTATAACTTATCATTCAATACGACAATCTGATAGGCTCTACTGACCCAGGCTGTTCAAAGCGATCGTTAAAAGTTTTAGTGACCTTGTCACCACAAGATATGTGATATCTTATAGCTATTCATTTCCGTGCATTGATAAACAATTCATACAAAAAACCAACGAAAACACTAATGTTAAAATAATATGTTTCACACATAATTTGTAGCAAAGCCGACATATTTCAATCTATTTTTCTCAACTTCCGGGAGTTACTGAATATCAATAAAGCCTACATAACAACATAGATGGATAATTTAATACATTAAAATTTGTTGATAATATGCTTGTAGATTTTAGAAAATTCGTTTGTATTAGTGCGGAATTTATAAAATCCACGAACAAAAAATAAAAGCACAAAGAGTCTATTAGCTGCGTCATATATGTCTGTCTGTCCTTCTGTCTGTCCGCATGGAACATACTCTGACCATAAGAAATATCATGCGATATTTATATTTGGGATTTTTACTAAAACTTGTACAGCAAATTCACGCTTTGTTAAATTCGAAAGAAAACTAAAGACACTTCGTATGAATATCGGCTTATATTGATAACATTTCGCGGCTTACAAGATAAGAACAGGAAGTTCACTTGACTATCTGAAAACTACATGAAACCAAACACTTGCGACTTCTGTGCCAGTTAATTAGAGCAAAAATAAATGCCCAATCACAATACGCAAAACTTATTTCTTCTACCTCATGCAACAGGGAGTCACACAGACGCGATTTGTTTTGAGCGGGACGTAATATGACGTAATAATACACTGACGTAGCCCTGATAATGTTACGTCACGTTCCTGCGAAGGTATTGATTTTCCTATATTTGCGTTGTAACTGATACATATTTAAGGAAAATAACAATGAACGATCGAAGTCTTAGTACTTACTGATTAAGTCTGGGAAATTGAATTTTGGTTTGAAGGTACAAATAGTGCGAACTGCTGTTTTGAAGACAGAAATTACAAAATATTTCGACTCGGTGAAAAATGGGACTTACGACTTCAAACAGGCAAATTATAGGCGTGAGAGTAATGAGTTCTTCAAAGAAACACGGTACCTGTTCCTGATAACTGCAATAACATCTAGAGTTGTCAACAAAATAAAAATGTGACTTTTGGGTTAGCTACTGGGAACGGGTCAGGATCGATAGATCCGAACCCGTCTGAATATTCAGTAACACACATATCCCATTCCTTGTTATTTATTTATTTATTGGCGCAACAGCTCTGGTGGACCAGGGCCTCCTCAATGTCGAGGCTTCAAGATCATAATCAGCACACCACATCTGGTAAGACTCCTCTGGACGAGTGATCAACCCGTGCCAGAGAACTCTACCTGACCATATACAACACTCTCAAGAGAAAGACCTCCATGCCAGCGGCGGGTTTCGAACCCACAATCCCAGCAAGCGAGCTGCCACAATCGCACGCCTTAGACCTCGCGACCACGCGGATCGGCCAATATTATTGAGAGGGTTTTAATACTGATGCTATAACCACTGCCCCCCCCCCCCACACACACACACACACACACACACGCTTGTCAGAATATGTCAACACCCACTTCAACAATTAACTTACGAGGCTTCTTTACGTCAAATATACATCAGGATGGGATACAAAATATATTCCCCGCAAAGAAGGTGTAATATATTAACGGTTGTGATTAATGGTGGGCGAAAAGTGTAACAAAAAGGAGCTTTTATGTTAATGAAACATTGCAGCAGTCGGTACAAGAAAGCGGGTGGAAGAGTCTGAGCTGTAATGTAGGCGCGTGTGTTTGTTTTAGTTCGAGCAGCAACATTTCCAAGAGACTTACTGGTAGAAGTCACATTAAAAACATTGTGTAGGGGTTAAGCTTAACTTTCTGTGGATCTAAAAATATCATTATCATTATCATTGTCGTCACAATTATCATCATTATCGACAGCAGCGGCAGTAGCTGCTGCAGCAGATAATCTGACTTACCACAGGTCCACAGCCTCTTCCAAAGATAGTTTTCCACAGAGTGGGCCAGATCAATAGAGTCCATGCTTCTCCATTCCATTTCCTAAACACCCATCTTAATATTATCTTCGCATCTACGCCTGGGTCTTCTAAGTGGTCTCTTTTACTCAGGTTTCTCCACCAAAACCCTGTATGCATCTCTCTTCCCCATACATGCTACATGCACCGCTCATCTCATTCTTCTCGATTTCATCATCCGAATAATATTTTGTGAGCAGTACAGATCATTAAGTTCCTCGTTATGCAATTTTATCCACTCCCCTGTACCTCGTCCTCCTTAAGCCCAAACATTCTCCTTAACACCCTATTCTCAAACACCCTCAGCCTACGTTCCTCCATTAATGTGAGCGACCAAGTTCTTCACCCATAAAAACAATGGGCCAATTTATAGTTATGTATAGCTTAATATTTATATTTTGGGTAGCAAACTGGAAGAAAAAGATTCTGCGCCGAATAACAGCAAGCATTCCCTCACTTCAGTCTGCTCTTAATTTCTCCAAGAATAGAAATTTGATTCGTTATAGTTTTTTCCTAATATTCGAAATGTCCCATCCTTTCAAAGGTACTGTTATCAATATATTGTGACTTAGTCTCGAATTCTGATCTAGAGACATGGCCATGTACTTAGTTTTATCAGCATTTACTTCTAGTCCATTCTCCTTACTAGCGACTACTAAAGCTTCTGCGATTTTCTTTCTATTATGTAAGCTTCTGCTCACTATATTAACATTATGAACATAAACTATACATTCATATGTACTATTTAATTCAAGCCATCTTGGTTTACCTGAACCCTCCTAATGGCATTCTGAAAAGCAATGTTGAAAAGCAATGGCGATAAAGCATCTCCTTTTATTAAACCATTCTTAATAGAAAACCTCAAAAAAAGGGTCTGCTACATATATTTATTTAGCTAGATATTTATTTAATCACTTTGTTAATTTTCTGTACAGAATTTTATTTAAGAAGCTACACACTATAATTTAAAATATTTCACTTTATCGGTATAAAAATATCACTGATTTCCGAGTCCAATTTAGAGTTGCACTACAGTGAGAACACGCTTCCCGAGCGGCTATAATTCTTTCCAGTGACCAAAAAATTTCCCAACTTTCGTAAAGGCCAAAAATAATTACAGTTTTCAAAACAGCACGCCACAGGCTCCTATTCCAGTCTACGACACGAAGTCCGTATCGCCCACACTTACCTGCATGCACTGCAATGTTTTAATTCTCTGTCATGTTGTTTCTCTTCTAAGGTTGAACAACCGAAATATTTATGCGTTTCTCAAAGCTCCCAACAGTGTTACAGCCTCTGACTCTCAGCATATTTGATTTTATCACTCTAATAATACATCCATGTCTAGCAAAGTGTGAAACTTTTCGGAACAGGCCAGAGGTCTTTGAAAGGTTGCGCCGAAATAGAGTGCTTCTCTGTCAATACTGGCCATGAAGTTTGTGGTCGACAGTTCAAATAGCTATTATGAATTAAATACAAATATTACCATTTACGCACAACGTAAAACTAATAAACACTTAAGAAAACCAAAGGTGAAATGTCAAAAAAAAAAAGGCGCGATCGGAGAAGCTAGCAGTCACGGGTTCGATCTACCTGCCGCCACAACCGCTCTATCAACGACGATTTTTATGTAGGAGGTGTTTCCGACAACGTGTTGCCTATTGCAAATTTCCCCCTTGTACCCTTCCCCTAACAACCCTGAAAGTCTGTAATAAACTTTTGTTATATCGTACAAGTTTTGATATTGTACATACACTTCCTCAAAATGTTAAACAAATATGACGTACAAATGAAAACAAACTCTTCCCCATTTACTTAACGTGTCTGCCTACTGAATTTTCTTGTGCACTAATAATATTACTAACCCATATATTGTTTGAGAAGGGCAAGAACTGAAATTATCCTGCATGAATATTGCACTGACATCGAATCATGCCAAAAATTCACACCTACTAACATTCGATTGTAACATCAATTTCCTTGCAAGTCGTAACTTTTATTTCCCCTGAGTAAACCCCTTACTATTAACGCATAACAGTCTTACATTTTGCCACATTGCATGGATTGTGTAGCTCATTGCATGTCATTAAACGAAGCTAAACGTTCTTGAAGACGTGTCGCATCAGGTACATCAGATACTCGAGAGGGTGTCTGCTTTTATATTATATTAATGTAAGTTATCGTGCTTACAGATCCCAATATTTGACACTGCATCTAATAATTTATATGCAGTTAACATCCTTATATTTTATATTTATAAGAATAATTTTAATATTATCCTTCTAACTTTCCCGAGTGTCCCTCCTGGCTTTGCGAATTTATATATATATATATATATATATATATATATATAGCTTTAAAAAGGCCTTAAATTTGTGAGTCCTAAACCCATAAGTTCTAACCATATCGTTGTTTAAGCCATTACGTAATAAAAATGCGTGGAGAATCCAATGAGCTTTGCATAAATACACCTAAATATGAACTTATAATAATAATTGAAACTGTTGGAGAGGGAGTGACATTTTTGCGAACTATTCTGGGCATTAACTTGCTCTCTTGTACATCGAACCATTTTTGCTGTGTATTTGAATAAATTCATTGCCATGAAACCGTCATATTCGCCGCCATTAGCACAGCAAAGTCAGCACTGAACAGTCCAATTCGTGCCACAAGCACACAATTCCCAGAATACAACGGAATATTAAAATATTCGTGATTTAACATAATTAAAGTAAGAGTTCGGAAAAGTTTCCAAACTTACGTGTAAATAATAGTTACGTCTTTGGCATTTCTTTTGCTGTCTGTATGTATACGTTATACTACTGCCTCAGTAGGAATTAATTCCTGAGTGTGGGCATAGGAAGGCAAATAAAGTATCTAAGTGCCTTACAGAAGTGTCAGATGTAGTCAAGGTTCTGTCATGCGATAATGCTGCGTAAAAATAATCGTTAAATCATGGTGAAATTTTGAGTCAGTTTTGGAATTCATAAAAGATAATTGTGGCACCACCGTAGCGAATTATTTCTACATCATATTTATACAATTTATTATTATTTTTATTATTATTATTATACTGAATTTATATTAGTCACTTTGTATGTTAATAAATGCCCAATGAATTCAGCTGAATTGAATTATTTCCTAAATGCGCGACGACTATAAATTTGGTACTACTGTCTGTGTTATGTACAAAACCAATTCTTTGTCTGCATTAGATTTTACATTAACAGTTGAATCTTAGTCGTTTATGGACTAAAGTGTATTCTCAGGGTTGCATCCTGCACAAAATTTTAGTCTTAAGTTAAGTGAAGGGTTTGTTGTTATGTTGCCATATGTTTTGTTGGTTTTTTGTATTTTTTGTGTGTGTTTTTTCATGTATGCGTGTATGTATGTATGTATGTTTGTATGCATGTATGTATGTATGTATGTATGTATGTATGTGTGTGTGTATGTGTGTGTGTATGTGTGTACGCAGGTAGGTAGGTAGGTAGTATAATCGATATAGTGTGTAAGACTTTTTTTAAGAGACAAAATGGTACATTTAAAGCCTAGGTCAGAACTGTTTAAAAAATTTGCTGGTTTGGTTTATGATGGGGGAGAAATTGAAGAGTGTCAGTATTACAGTTTACGGGGGAAGAGAGTTTTATGGCAGGTTTAGCAATCTAACAATTTCGACTTTGTCAGAATCAAATGCATGGGGTAAGAAAAGTTGGAAAAAGAAAAGAATAGAAGACTGACTTTGAAAACCTTAACAGCTTTTGGGACTTTTTAAATAGTGTGGGGAAGATTTACAACGTTAGGCACGCTTGAACTGTAAAGAAATTAGTGAGACGCGTGAAGGAGTTCACTCGGGCGACAACAGTGGAAGAATGTTACATAAATAGAAGCCAGTGGGGTTAACGTATTCAAAATTCTGACTTTTTGACCTATTAGGGAGCAGCGAAATTTAACATTCGACCAATTAGGCACAGTAAGAAATTTTAAGAAGGGATGAACTTAAAACTTGCGCGTTTTAGGAAACTTAACGAAAAGAAGTCTGTTCTGCAACTCGGAAGTGACAAGTTGTCCTCGCGTACCAAAGCTAACAGCGAATACCTTTCAAGGGCGCGTTCATATGCAGCGATCTGTAAATGTTAACATCAGTAACTAAATAAACAACATCAATAGTGACAACTGTTAATAATATCACTGCCCGCCACTTAGACCACTTAGATTCCTTGAGAAAAAGACATGCCTACCGATTGAATAGCCGGGTTGGTTGTAGTACGTAGGTAGGTGCGTGGGTGCGTGGGAAGGTGGGTATGTAGGTTGTTATGCATGCACGCGTACACGTACTTTCGTACTTATGTACGTATGTAATAGACATAAATGTATGCCTATGTATGTATTATATCTGTGTATTAGTGCTGATTTTGTAACTGGCCGTTAAGCTGGTGAGTCAGCGCGTAACTAAACAAGAATAAAAAAGTAATACTAATCACCACCATCACCACCACCACCACAATCATCATCATCATCATCATCTCATCACGTTTGGAGTCGTATCTGCTGCTGCTTTGGTGATGGTGGTAGTTGTAGTAGAAGTAGTAATTAGTAGTAGTAGTAGTGGTAGAAGTAGCAGTAATTAGTAGTAATAGTGGTGGTAGTATTAGTACCAGTAATTAGTACTAACAGAAGTAGGGGGCTTGTATTAGTAGTATTAATATTAGTAATAGTAGTAATAGTAGTAGTAGTAGTTGTTATTGTTATCGAAGTCGTCATCTTCGTTGTTGCACTTTCCTTTCAAACAATACACAGTGAACCGACGCCAGGAATGCGCAGTAGAACTTACTTCTTCCTCTATACACTTTTTATATCTCCGAAACTAACGTAACGGGAGTCCAATAATATTTCATATCTGGGATACCACCGAATCGTATGATTGAAAAGATAGGTCTTCCATTTTGTACTCGGCAAACCCCACGTTTAAACCCTGATATATGCTTCTTTTATGGTTTCAATGGCCTGCCTCAGTTTCGCTGTTCCTCTTCCTTCCATATTCTTTCCAGTTAGCTCACACTATTCATCCTTCCATTCAGAGGTGTATAGACTGAGCTACTGAAAACGTAGTTCTCTAAAACATAAATAAATACATTTCATACAATGCGGCGGCTTAAGTGGACAACCACGAACAACTCGTTATGTGCAGGTTCGTAATGACAACTTCCAAATCACCACTCCGCTAAACACGCATATTACCAGCTCTTTCTGGCAAAAGTGGGGATTAAAGTACCGACGGAGTTTATGTAATGTATTGTTGTCATCCTCCAGTTCCAGTCTCAAGTATTATCAAAAACCCATATTCCTGCATAATAAACACGTAATCATTAAAGTATATTTTCCTGTACTCTAATCAGATATATGCAGCAAATAAACAATTATCTTCTCTCATCGACATACAGACCAAGACGATTTGACAAAGAAAAATATAACGTACAATTCTGTCAAGAAACTTCATTTCATGTAGTACCGCAAGATGTAATTAATTCGTCTGACTTCGGTAGCTGATACGACGAATGTGTAGGAACTACTGACGATAACAACCTTCTTATTAAGCAAGAATGTGCCAGTTCAATGGCCACACATTCGTTTTAGATACGACAGTCGACTGGCTGCACCTACACTGCGCTCAGATCGAGTAATGATGTAACTTTTTCTACCACTTGATCAAGTTTCGAGGCACACTTACCGTGCTATCCAGCCACAAAATTAATGCATTTAACGCTTTCTAACAGTAAAGGAATAGATAAAAGTTGATTTAATAGTTGAATAAAGAGAGAGACCAACTTGATGTCACTTGCTTTTTATTTCATTATTTAATGCTCAACATGTTTCGGATGTTAATACATCCATCCTCGGGAGCTTGCGACTTATTTGTTGAGTTGTTTCATGGGTTGTATTGCTCTGGTTCGATGCGTGTTGGTGTTACGTTGTGGTTTGGCTGGGGTGGTGTGGTGTCCGGATGCAGGCTGAAACACGAGTGCAATGCGGCAGCATGCTGCCACATTGCCACATAACATACAACGAATTAGTTTTGTACTGAATTTTAATCGAAATATAACTTCAGCCAGGCTCTATGAAGGCTCCCTGATGATGGTTGTATGTAAAGACCGAAACATGTAGAAGAAACTCAAAGTGATTTTTTATGTAAATTTTAAAACTTTATCAAGTTTAATAAATAGTTCATTTGTTGGTGTATAAATTTTGTAGATATCAAAAATGCACGATACAACATTGAAAATTATCTCGAATGTAGTGTAGGAAGTATTATTTCGGGTACGTATGGTGATGAATAATGTGGTTTCTGGGTCATGACACCTTGTTCTAGTCCCAATTCCTACTCCTATCTTACACAAAAGGTATCTTTTGCATCCCGAGAAGACAAAGCTTGCTGCAGACTAGTAATGAGACAACCAAATTAGGAGCCGGAAAATTCTACCACTCTGAAGTTATCATGAGATTGTGCTGATTGGACTGCACCTGCTAACACTGAAAAGACCAAACGTTCCACTAACTATCCACACTGCATAACAAAATCCTCAAAATATTTAGCTTTACATACAAACTTACGATCGAAAATGACAACCGAACAGAGCTTTGGTGTTCAGATACTTCGCTGACGAAAATAAGATAGAATTTCAAGAAAAATCAGATACAGATATAAACTAAAAATAATTATTTTATGTTCTTGGTACGGTGAATTGTAATTCAATTACGTAATATCGACAATTTTTAAATTGAAGTTTTAATTCAACTTAAAATGAGTGCAGTATGTTGGTTAACATTACATAAATTAATTACTCTTATAATACTGGGTGCCATGGCAAGCAGGCGCACAGCATTTATTGAACCCTTTTCAAAATGATTTCCAATACAATTCCACCTGTACACCTTGTATACATGGAAAATAAAATCGCAGTAAAGTTTATAGAACTGAATACATGGCGCAAGGTATTTGGTATAAAATTTAAATTACGCATATGAACCGTAATTTAAAATTTGGTTTCCCCACATATAAATGATTCCTCCATTAGTAGGTACATAGAAAGCCAGTCACATTGCAAAGAAATGGTGGAATAAATACTCTCTTATCCAAATCCCTTTGTAATAACACATTAACTGTATTAAAATCCCCGAATATTTTAATATAATTTGCTACAAATCGGCTTCGAATAAAAATTTTTAAAGACAAATTTTTCCTTGACCTGATCTTTTACGTCATAGCTACTAAGCCAAAACTGTCCTAAATATGAATGTTTATGAATTGAAAATTTTTAAAAATACAACGTGGTAAAACAAACGAAGCTGCTACCGGGAAAGGAGTTGTATAAAATATTATCGAATCTGCAATACTGCTCGAAGCAAGGATATTTCTCATCAGCTTCATAAAAACATTGTTTTTAGCAAGTGTTTTAACCTGGAATGATAAGAATTAATATGGATAAAATTTCAAGTATGAGACATTGGTGCACGAATCTAAATGTTCTGTATTTCAGTCGCTGTCAATAAATACATAGTACTATGCTTGACTCGCGTAGGAGACAAGGTTTAGAAGATTAAAACGTATCTCCGTTTGCTACAGTGCAATCTGACCGCACGTTAATCTCTTGTCGACTGCATAATCCGCTAAGCAATTCTGCAGCTTTCGGAGGAGAAATGTTACTGCAGTACTCCTGTAGGAGAGAGAAGCTGAAATGAAACCCCCAGGCCCCATAAGAACCACACTGCAGGAACGGCTACAGAGTCCTTCAGCAAGTCGCGGTTACTTTGGGAAATATTCAGAATTCTGGGTGTGCACAATGCTGCGCGGTGCGTCCTTTTATCAGGGCAATATCACACGTGTAGAATGTTTGTTACAATTGTTGTCAGAAACTTTGTTCTGTCAACATCGAACGCGAAGATTAGAGTGCATAAAATTAAAAACGTTTCTGTTGTTTTGTATGGTTATGAAACTTGGTCTCAAAATACACCCAATAACAGGTAAGTGAGAAAACTACAAAATGACAGGTTTTCAGTAGCTGTGCTTGTCAAAAATATCACGTGGATGGTCAAATCAAGTATGATGTGATAGGCAGATCAGGTAGCAAAAATTTGAGAGACGTTTAAGAAGAGGACGGGACAATGTGGGCTGGATCAGTGTGCCTTTGGGTGGTGTTTGGTATAAGCAGTAAAGAGTACTCATGTTGCATATTATAGGGGAATTTCATAACTATATGCGAAACTACACGGTATAAACCAACAAAATACACATTTTAAAATTAATATATAATTTTTTAATTTTTTATGTCTTCTACGTATTTCGAACCCGAGAGTTCATCTTCAGGAAGACCTTTGTACGTACAGGTATGGTATAGTGTGTTTTAAGTGATGAAATTACAATAAAAAGCATCTTTAAGATATTAAATATTATAATTATATTACACAGCACGATACAAAAAAACATAAATTAAATGAGGAAAAATTAGTTTTTAGAAAAGGACTCCGTTCTATAAAAATATTTATTAAATTATTATTATTGTCAATATTATTATCATTTCAACTTAAGTAAATTAAAAAATAACGTAATATTTGTACGTTATTCTTAGCAAGCCGTTGACTCGTGATTAAAAAAACAAAAACAACGTCGTGTAAAAACTGCGTTCCTCAGGGTTCACGCAGCGCGTTGTGGTAATACCTTACTGAGGCTTCGGGACAACCTATCGGTCCCATCTTCAAGGGTCTCGAATCCAAAAAAGATTCCTAATAGGAACCTGTCAGATACATTCTTGCCTCTTCCTAGTGAACAAAATTTATCTCCATTATAATAGCCAATCAGTTGATACTGTTTAGGAAAAAAATCGCATCTTGGTCCTAGAATTTTGCGAAGTAAAATACACTGTGGTCAAAATTAAGATTTTTAACTTTGAAGTGAGAGGTACGTACAATAGCCACGAAGATTTGGGAAACCTTGACTAAAACGACTAAGACTAATTACATATTGCTTAAAATTTAATTTCTTTGTTGTGGTGAATGCAGGACATCTCTATTTGTGCATTTCAATATCAGAGGGTTATTAACAGCGATATTCGGATATTCAATGTGATGGTGATATCATTTTATTTATAATCGTGTATACTCAGGGCATTAGCTATGGGGTGGACCAAAAAAGCGGTTTTATGTAACCACGCGTATTGTTTGGAAACAAAATATTTGGGGATGATTGTATTTCATAATGCAGTCTTTTTGGTATGCTTTCCAAACACACACACACACATACACACACTGTCGGCAGAAAATTTATAGCCCATTCCATTAATACAAAAAATCCTCTCCAAAATCTTTTAGTTTTTAAACAAAAGAAAATGTTTGCATGGATAAATGACGCAGTCCCTTCCTAACCATAAGCATTATATTGACGTCACTGTGGCATAAATTACGAAACGTCTCAAGAATTTTATCTATTTTTGATGTTTTGCTGACCGTGCATCTCAGAATAATCTTAGCAATTGACCAATTTAATGCACAAATTCTTGTTTTATAATAAGTTTATTATATTCCTCCACATGTTTCGAGCACTATTGTGCTCATCATGAGGAGGTCAGGTTGCGCACCGGACGGCCACCTACAGAGTGTGACAATACCAGATGCTGTATAACACAATTTGACCTCCTGATGATGAGCAAAAGAGTGCTCGAAACATTTAGAGGATTATTATAAACTTATTACAAAACAAGAATTTGTGCATTAAGTTGGTCGGTGGCTAAGATTAATTTTATCTATTTTAACGTGTGAAATTTAACCTGCACACTAAGATTTATTTTGTTACAGAATAAAATAATATATAGTTACAAAGTAACTGCATTACACTCCAACCAAAATCTATCATTTTCTTAACCAAGAAAATAAATTAGCCCATAGAATGATTATTTGTAGATTTCTACATCAGTCCTTAGCTTTTTAAACCAATCATGTTTAAATTCGGAACAATGAAAGGGAAAGGTATAAATCACATGTCATAGCCATAGTCCTGATGCGAAAAGAAAAAGAACAAGTGAAAATATAAGAAGACGCGTTAATTTCTGAAGAAAAATCTGGGCAATATTATACGAATTTTATTGCTTTCTTCAGATTTTTCATGTATTCATTGAAATTATAGTGCACTGTTTTATAATATAGTCTAGAATATAATACAGAACATAGAGTGTACAACGTTCTTTGGAAAAGACCACAGCTGTTTTTGTGGGATGGTTGGCGCGCCGCACATGTAAATGTCAAAATAAGTGGTACACATAAGAGTCTAAATTGTTGTGTAAGCTTAGAGTGTGTGTACAATATACATAAAATTTAAAAATGTGGCGAAGACGCATAACAATTTGGTGGGCCATAAGTTGGACACCACTGATATAGTATATATTATAAGAAGGACTACAATAAATCCACCACAAATACAAAGCAGTTAAAAATATTTTAAAATACACAAAAGCAAAGCTTTTGTGCAATAACATAATCGCACACAAAAGTAGGGATAAACTACATAAAGGATTTGGCTTTGTAAAATTTTGAAGCTAGATGCACCTGCAAATGTGTATACGTGGGCATACGTACACATATAATGTGTTATAGTAATGCTGACTGCGTCATAGGATCAAGTATAAGAAAACAAATAAAATTTATATCGTGTTGTAAATTTTTAACTTTTCACGTAATAAAATCATACTGTTAGAACACTTACCAAATGCATCGAAACGGGTTGGATAGAGTTTGTTTTAAATTAACTGCATTTCTAGAAATTCTGTATCAGATCCTAGTAATAACTTTGTGATATTAGTAAAAAAGCACGTCACTAGGCCTACAAATAATTTTAAACTACAAAACTGCAGATATTTGCAGACCATGATCACAACGATAACCAGTTGAGCTGTATGTAGACTCTGATGCTCTGGGTTAAGTTCACAATCCAATTACCTACTATTTTGATGAACCCAGCAAGCTGGTTATTAAAATTGTCAACGTCTTGTGTTAGATACTGTGGTTTTACTTGGAAATATTGATTTTCTCCGTTTTGAGTTAGGACATATATGGCTTTCGGAAGATTGTCAAAATCAAGGAATCAGAGTTAAATTCCCGGTAAGGATAAAATAATCTTATCTTCTCTAAAGTGTCCAGACCGACCACTGAGAGCACAAAATCTCCTTTACTGTGGATACTAGGAGACATAGGACATGGAGGCCAGTACTTGTGTAGTGATATTACCAACACAAAGGCTATGAATACGGTCAGCTGTGCGTCTGCTACCCAAATTTCTGCATGGCGTTATGCTTTACTGAAATTTACTTTTAGTTTATTGTTTATTAAACATGAAAGGCAATTGAGGGTGTGCTGAATTAATACTCATTACACACTGCAGCCACCGGCATGGTTCTGATATATAATAAATCTGAGAGGAAGTGGCAATCAGAAACAATTTAATTTGAATTTGATAGGCTGAATAAATAATCAACTCACTTACTAACCAATCAACTAACTAACTACGACAGAACAGTATCAATAATAAACAAACGAAAACAACTGCAGTGCGCACTTTTCAGCTCCGTCTGCAAGTATTTACGGTTTATGTGCTGAAGGTAAATATTTATGTCCTACGGTTACTGAAAATTCGGTATAAATGTCGCACTTCTGAAATACTTACTTGATCGTGTTTTTAATCCCTAAATTTTAATAAATATATGAGGGAATATTATGTGTATGTATATATATATATATATACATACATACATACGTACATACATAAAAATTCCTATTCCTACTGCAAAGCACATCGTCAATGACGCATTAGTACCCTGACTGACATAACGAATTACTTTCTAAGTAATTTACGTCATGCCAGGTAGTGAATTTAGGGGTAATTCTGTCATGGTTTGCAAACAATAATAGATCTCCAACAAATAAGAGAGTATTAACAAATACCAACATTTCGGTGAAATTTAGGAAAGAATTTAATAATATGTTTGTTAATTCGCGTCCAAATGGCTCAAAAAGCAATTCTGAACACAAAATCTATATGTATCAATTTTTAATTAATCCAATTCGTTTTTTCTTAATAATTCATTTCCTAGGATAATTTTGCTTAATTAAATTTTAAGCTACAAATATTATGATTTCCAGGAAATTGTTTATATTATTTAATAACATTTTTCCATGGAACATGAAAGATAGATATTACTGCAAGTCTCCTTTTCATTTGTGTAAATACCATAAAGAGATATATTCTTTTTCTTTTAAATATAAACTCTTTTCCTAACGTTAATTGCATTACAAGCATGACACGTCAAAGCGCCACAAGGTTCTGTGCCACATATTAAACATTCTGCTCGCAGAGAAAGATTTCCAGAAAAATGTAATATCTTAGTGTGCTGTTTCGTACTATGTCTTATATCAGTCCTTTCTTTTCGTGACACAAACGTCAGGAGAATCAAGGCAAGACAACATTAAAAAAACACACAATTAAATAAAAAGGCAGGTTTACAAAATTATATTCGTACTTGGCATTTAAAAACAAAATGTTTAATAAGATCAAATTTGTAGACATGAACAAATGTCCATAACAGTTGCTCGAGAGGTGAGCACAAGGAAAGTGAAAGAGAAGAAAATCGACACAATGACGGATGACAGGAATGTGTGATACAACGGAGTTCTGGAAGGACGAAAATGAATGAGCAGACAAGAATGGCGACTGGGAACGGGAAGACTGTGGTGTAGCCAATGAATTACGTTTATAGAGACCTATATTTGTGCACGAATTTATTTTTATAATGAAAAGATTTGATAGCGTCAACCCGGTTCAATTAATGTCCATGCCAAGCATCAAGCTCAGCCCAAGAAATATGTGCAACACTGTCATTTCAGATGGTGGTGTGATGGATAAATTGCCGTAATGTTGGTACCTATGTCGCTTGCTGACATTGCGCCAATTACGCTATGATAACGGACGGTGAACAAGTAGCAAGCAACCTGCAGACCATCTGCCTCGTCTTGCCTTGTGCAAATTAAACGTCGTGTTTGAAACCAAACACGCAACAATTACGTTTGCCGTTTTAAGGAATATAATCATTTCAGAAAAATAATAAAAACGAAGATATAATTAGCACCGAATATCACAGCACGAAATTCTGAGAATGTCCATCATAGACAGCCAGTGTACAGAAAGTCTTGGTCAAAGTTAAAATGAAAGGAAATTTTATGAAAAAAATTCAAAGAGAATTGCCTGTACTGATTTCTGTACAAGAAGTAATTCACAGTTGGGTTGGTATTATTGCGTAACATAGTACAAGAAAAAATTCTTTGGTATCTCAAAACAGATAGCAGTCCCATTATATGGTGATTTATAAACAGGAAAATGTTTAGAAGAAAGCGGATATAGCTTATTTGAGTTCCCACCCTTCCATTTTCCAGGGAGGGACTGAGAAAACCCTTTAAAAGCTCTAATTAGAATATCCGATGTTTCATCCGGTATTTGAACTAGTCAGTCATGCAAACTAGAGTGCCACTGTCCTGAAAAAGACATGGAATTAGGAGTGTTTGAAAACAACGTAATAAAGAAAATGTAATGACCTCAAATTTCGCAGCGAATGTGACGTATACATTTTTTTAACTCATGGTCCCTTGCATCGTAATTCAATGTAAATAAAAATCCAACCAGATGCAACAGTATGCAGATATTTATTTACTGCAAAGTTACTCTACATGTTTCGGGTGTAACAGCACCCATCATCAGGAGTACTAAAAACTGTAACCGCAACCTCCGGTAAAGGTCATAATACTGGTACAGATACTTCCCTCCAACGTGGCCCTATCGGGCTGCTGTTACACCCGAAACATGTAGAGTAACTTTGCAGTAAATAAATATCTGCATACTGTTGCATCTGGTTGGATTTTTATTGACACTGACGTATAACATTACATACGTGTAATACTAGACACGCAGTAATATTTTTGTCGTGACTGTGCTGCAGTTTCAGGAATGAGTAACTGGATTAGCAGCAGCAACAGAGACATTTGTATTCCCTGCATCGTACAGACCGGTTCTAGAGGTCGACGCAGATCCATTCCCAGACAGTTAAAGGAGTCTTTCACCGACGGCGAAACGGCACGGGGCAAACTTAACTGCACACCTCCATCTGGTGTCCACCAGAATTGTCATAAGTACTGTGCCATCCAGTTAAACTGAGTAACAATACTGTCTCTTAAGCAAGCACAGTATAATTCGCACCTTATGCAACTTAAAATATCAAGTCATCTCGCGTTGATCTTATTACTACTTATAACGATATTAACATAAATTGTTACATGTCAGGCCTTCAGGTAACTTCAAAGAAAATAAGGGTGATGATATGGACATACATCTTTGAGAAATTCCAAAAATTTAAGATGTTAATATTAATATGCGACATAGGGAAATGCGTTGCCAAGTGGGGAAAGGGAGAAACTACAATTTTATCGCCAACTGATAACGTCCTGGGGCTTCATCATTAATTTTTAAATGTAAAATTTGTTTTCAAACTCACTTCTTATCACTCCAACCCCCATAGTAGCCATTTCACAGATCGGTGCTAAATTACATCAGTAATAGGAAAGCGTTACTAATTCAGTTACTCATAATTTTGCGGCATTGTAACAAGATTTAGTTATTTGATGTGACGAAGCTTGCAAATTGGTTACAGAATTATATTAATAATTGATACGTACGTTTCAGACAACAAATTTGTTAAACCGATTATGATAATGTGCGGTACGCTGACCCATACAGTGCCTGTTCACTACACAACATGTGTCAGAGGGGGAAGGGAGGGTGAGAGAGGGGGGAGGGAAATGCAGAGGATGCCGAAAAGAATTTGGAGTTCAATTATTGACATTTGTCTCGTCCATTCAAAATTACCGGCTTTTAATCAATCAGTCGCACCAATTAACCAACCAGGCTCTGTTGTCATTGTAAATGTATAAAATTGAATTCATTGCATGAAACTGTACAAATTCTGATTAAGCTGTTTATTTTCAAAACGTTTACAAACTTTGCAAATTTTCCTGATATTTGATTTCAAATATAATCGTTAAGTTTTTCAGGTTGTGTGCTTCAGGCTTAGACCTCTTTAACCCCTACGAAATAAGCAGTTCCAAGAAACCTGGTACACAAGAAGTTGACTGGACCTCAGGCAGACATGTCCTTGGCTGGAAACCCTCTGCCTTTGCCGGAAATCCAAACCCCACCCTTCGCTTTACGGTCTAAAGTTTTCTTCTAACTCTTCTTTCACTTATTCCGACTTCCTTTTAATAAGCTTAGTCACTGAGTGACATTATTTATATATGATAACAGCGACAACTTTCTGTTATATGTTATATACCGTATACACTGACTTTCTTTTTACCCATACCTTATGGATAGCCCGAAGTTTGATTCTTAACTTCACTCTTTATTTGTAATTAGGGATAGCAAGCGTTCATATCTGAGCATGGATATAACGACCTTGGCAATTACTGGTCCGAATGTTAAAGTAAAACACACGAGCTTCGTACTACAAGAGCCATCAGGTGCTTCTGTCTTCACAGTAATAATTTAACGTCCGAGAGTCCCAGAAACCTTAGTCATAAAAAACGCTTTATCGATTATCTCTACCAACAGAGAACTCTTTAACCCGGGTTAGGAAAACTTTTATATGAGATTATCGTGTCCGATGTTCGATACAGTAGCTAATTAAGGCAACAAGACCACGTCAAGGTAACGCGGCACTTGTTGCGAAGTCAGTAGTCTCCTGGCCTTTAGCAAATCCTTCACCTTTCACGAAACCGGAAGGTATATGAATATTAGCCATAACCCACCGCTGCACGCTAGCGCAAGTCAGTTGTATTGCATTCACACCTTCATTGCCCCTGATTTCAGAATCACTGTAGTACTGTACACGTATATGTTAACCAACAAAATGCACTGTTTTAAATTAATGTTTTAATTTAATTCTTCTTGTCTTCCACATGTTTCTAACATAAATGTTCATAATCAGGAAGACTATATTGCACATGCGTTTTTATATGGCATGTTTTTCATGCATTTTTGCAAGCGGTCTAGCAGGTAGAATGAAGTGCTCAAGCACATCATTCTACCTGATAGTGCATTATGTTGGTTAACATTACATAATTATGTCAAAATGGACGGTACAAAAAACATATTGTACACATACTTATGCCTAAACCTCGGAGTGGGATTTTCCATAATTAACTGCATGAAGCAAGACATTCTTAAGAAGGTAGTCACTCCAGAACTAGCCAATAAATTCTCCTAATTCTATGAAACTGGACGTTAATTTAGCGCGTTAACAAGTGACTACACTGAGACACATTAATTAGTATAAACCCTCCAGCAGTATCACAGTCAACTCCATCTTAACCTAATTCTCCCATCGATGCACAGCTCTTCCAAGCAGTCTCTGTTCCTCAGTCCTTCCATGAAAAACGCTCGACATACGGCAAACCGAGAATCGGGGCAGTCAGCCACAGTTACCTTTAGGTGGTAACATGTTGAATAATTTACTGTGTTAAGATATTACCCATGCACATGTTTATCCTGCCTGTGGAGTGCCACAGGACCTCCGCCCATCTCATCTTACTTGATGCTTACAGGAATAAAAAGACAGGAAATGTACGTATAACGTAACATTGAGGATGGTTCGCGCAGTCACTGTTGCTATGTAAAAGCAGTAAGTATTACATATTCTGTTTGTGTGTTGTAGCCTTATGTATCCAGCATTCAATGCTCATGTGCCATATTGTCATCTATGGCCTATCCGGATCTACCATGTTTTTCCACATTATCTTATAAACGGCACAATTTTCGAAAAAAAAAAGTTCTTGCATACAAAATGTGTTTCGATTTTCTGTACTAATTTGTCTGAAATAGTTCTCGTTCTCAGAAGAATTCAGTGAGGAACTGTCATGAATTTGTTTCGGTCTTCATGTGAAGTACCCGTTATTCTTGTCAGATTTTAATAAAATTTGAATTTTCTCGTCAGATTTTCGAAAAATAAACAAATACGAGTATCTTATATCATGAGAAATCCGTCCAGTGGCAGCCGAGTTGTTACATGCGAACAAATGGGCGGATAGGCGACAGACAGACAGACAGACAGACAGACAGAGAGAGAGTGACAGGCAGAGATTTATGACGAATCTAATAATCGCGTTTCACAATTGTGCGAACGCGCCTAGAAGTCATGAAGATCATTACAAAGCACATATCGTTGCATTTGTAATTCACTCCACACGTGCTACACGCATTTCCCATCCCGTCTTCTTCAGCTGCTCACCACAGTAACACAAAGCGACACTACAGTTTACGAATCCCCTCTTTATATAGTTTTCTCCAGCTTGTTGTTTGGACCTACTCTTAGACTCACATTATCGCCAAACATCCCTTTTCCAACAAAACCCGCCCTTTATTTTTGGGCACTCTTCTGAGTTAAGACACATATGAGGTTTCAGTCATTCTGGAAACATCTGTTGTCCCCATCTTCAAGACAAAATTTCTGGCATCCACAGACTAATACCAGCAGCCACATCCACAATGAATAGGTCTTTTATATCGCCGTAACCCTATAAATTCTCAACATCCACTCATTCTGTGAATTTCTGCAAACACCAAACAGTGATAAGTGTTACAGTAAGCTCCTCTGAACAATATGTACTTGGATTGAGGGTTGTTTGAACGTGCATCTTCCTCATGAAATAAAGTGAAATGCCAGCTTCATGCAACAAGGTAATTTTATTGATGCATTCTTAGCTCGACATGTTTCGGGTACATACGCCCATCATCATTAGCATTAGATGTTGAGGTGCAGCATATGGTTTTCTGCACCGAGTTTTTGGATAGGTGGTGGTATTGAGAGCCGTTGAGTAGGTCGTGTGTGCGGTGCGGATGGTGCCGTGCATGGTACCATCCGCACCGTAAACACGACCCACGCAGCGGCTCTCAAGACCACCACCTATCCAAAAACTCGGTGCAGAAAACCATATTCTACAACTCAACATCTAATGCTCCTGATGATGGGCGTATGTACCCGAAACATGTCGAGCTAAGAATGCATCAATAAAATTACCTTGTTGTATCAATTTGGCATTTCACTTTATTTCGTACTTGGATTGCTTCGCCTAACTATGAAGACATTATCAATATTATTGCGAATTTTCCATTGGATAAGGTGAGCTCTAAATATGAATGCTTCGATATTACAAAAGTATGCTCTGGGAAACTACATATTATAGTGTGTATAGTTCACTACCACAACACCACACTCACGGCTATTGTGTAGTGTGGACTACCGTCCACAGTAGACTGTCTTAAGTCTCTTAATAAAATTCCTGCACTTTACTTAAACAATATACCGAGAACCTGCTCTAATGCCTCGCAGAAACCGTCCTTTGAATAATCACTTTTGTGCCCTGCTGGATATGTGCATACAAAACAAACACAACACAAATATTCTTTCAGCACTACATGTGACATCCCGTCAAGATGAAACTCTAAAATTATAATTATTTATGTAACAGTTTTTCTTAGGCACAAAAATTCCTGTTCTTTGTTCAGGATTTGCTTTATAGAACTTCGTATAATTTTGATAGTTCAGTACCACATTTCTTCTAACTTACCTCCTTGTATACCCAGAAGAGTTTAAAGCAAAATCTGCTAATATTCTTACAACTTTCCTCAGTAAGCTTGCTCTATAAACAGAAGCAGGTACGACTTAGACCTACAGAAATATATTAAACTTTTATAAAATATGGGGTCCATAATCGGCTTAAATTCATTTTAATGACAGTTAAAGAGTGACACTAATTTCTTTATGCATATAATGTCTTTGAGTAGGAGCAAAATTCGCTAGATTTGAGGTTTCCACACGGGGTTTGCGTTTCCCGATATTTTAAAGGAATGCATTGCCTTCGAAGCCTGAGAGGCCAAAGCACAGTATTCTTTGAAACGTCGAGACACATTAGCCATGTGACACAGCATCCCATCCCACAAGACACGGATACTAACAACCAGATTTCATTCCACGCCATCACAAACTTGTTTGAATCACTGACTTCATATATTTTTAAACTTCAGAAGTAGAGTAAGATCCAAGAAACATATTACTGTCTTCGTGACATTTGCGTGTATGGTATGAAGACGAAGCATGTGTGCAAACACGTGTTTCGTGTTGATAAATTATTATTAATTAATCGAGAGTATTGAATAGAAAGATATCTGCTTCCAGAAATTCAGCACAAGTATACTGAACTATCAGTTGATATTGCTGTGTAATATTCTGTTACAATTAATCATATTGTAAAAGTTTTAACCTTTTATAATTTTTTCACGCAAACAAAATATACGCTTTTATTATAAGCAGTATGTTAAGAAGATTCGTACAGATGTAACCATAATTAATGCAACACAGATTTCTGATTACTGAGAGACACAGGAGCTACGAAACCTGACAAATAACAACGTTGTTCTAGTGACTTCACTACAGACCGCAGTGTTAATTAATATGAAATAATCAAGGTCTCTGTATGTATCCAAACCACAACACAAAGTTTCCCTCATCAACAGAACAACACATCAAACACACACACACTCACTATATCAGAGCGTTTCTCTGTTCAGTGAAAGCTTTTCGCCCATTACAGTTAGTGCTCACAAACTCTGTGTAGGGTTTACCATTCAAAAGTAGAGTACAGAAGTTTTGAAGAGCAAGAATACAGCTTAGCTGTTTGACAGTTCTAAGCCTCGATGCTAGGATAATATTAATATGAGCATTAAGCGGAATCTGCGGGTATAATGTACTATCATTCAAAGTGGTTCACTTCAGGACGAGGGCCATAACACAGACTGTAAGTTATCCATGGTGTGACGACTGGTGAATAATGAACTCAAATGTATTTGATCAGACGCCTTTGTTTTTTGGCCAGGTTACAGCCACGAATGACCATGCAGGTACTGAGGGAAGCCACGAAAATTTCGGTCGGTCACCACAACACCAACCTGCCTGTTGCTAGAGAGGCCCAGATATGATCCCGAACATTCTACGTAGGATTTGCGGTGAATAATGTGCCACGGGGTGCGGTTTTTCCATAATGAATCGATTTTATCAAGTCATTATCATTATATCGGTCCTGTGTAATCACAACTATTCATCTACCATCGAAGCTGCATAAATCTTAGCAACATTGATGGTCGCTAAACAAATGAGCTCTCTCTTTCCCTCTCGATCTAAGTTTCCTGAGTTTTAGAAGTCATCAATATTCCGTTTGTGCGCACACAAACTGCTTTATATTAAGCATAATGAACGTGCAGGATAAGTCGCTTAGCCATTAGGCACTTTTTAACGTAATTTAAAGTGGCAAATATCTAAAAATCATTCATTCCAGCTGCTTTCAAGTTACAGAACTCTGCGCTGTCCTCACCGAATCCAGTAGAATACTTGACGGACCTAGGACATGATTTGTTTTAATGGCATGTCGTGAATATCACGTCCAAGCTGAGAATTGAAAGTCGGTCTTTTAGTAATGTGACTCGATGAGTCAAGTCCTGTTCTGCATGGTAATTTCTAGGAGAGTAAGATGGTTGGATATAAAGTAGTATTTCGGTACTCCGACTTCGGTAATCCAGATCTTCGGGTAATGAGGACAATTTTGGACCAATTATAGTCCACTCTTTCCCCCCATTGATCCGGTCATGTTCCGGCCCACCGGCACAAAATCTGAGACAGTCCGTACGGGAGAAATAATGAAGTGATCTCTCGAGTGTCGTAGCTCACCTTCTCTTTTGTTTCATTATTATTGGTAAATTATAGCAACAAAGTACACATTATTATTATTATTGAAAATATTTTTCCAAATTTGAAAGTAAATATAATTTTATGTAGCTGAAAATTGGTGGTCAGAACATTATTGATTCTCACATCATTGCCTGTATCTTCGCCCGTCACTTCGAATCCACTTACAGTCGTATTTTTCGTCAAGAATTTCCTCTTGTTTTGTAAATTATGACTTCTTATCCATGTCTATCACTTCAATTGACAATATCAGCGCCGATACCAAACTCTTCAAAACGTTCAAGGGTATGGGTTCGGATGGCATCCCTTCTTTCATCATTAAGGGCTGCTCCAAAATTTACGTCCTGTTATTTGTTTATATTTTTAATATTAGTTTAACCATTCATATCTTCCTTTCCCTTTTCGAAAAGTCTGCTGTTATATCTATTATGAAAAGAAGGCAACATCTTCGCTGTCAATAATTATAGGCCTATTTCCTTCCTTAATTTCTCAATAATTATCGAAATTATCTTTCAAAATCACTCGTATTTGTTTTAGAAATAAGATTAATGTTAGTCAAAAAGGGTTCAAAAATTACTGTTCCACCTCGACCCGTCTGGTCATTTATCTCAACGTACTTGTTAAAAAAAATCTCAAAGAAATTTTGTACAGCATTTTTTGACGTTTTGCTGACCGTGCATCTCAGTATATTTATCTTAGTAATTAACCAACTTGATGCACAACATTTTTGTTTTACAATAAGTTTATTTTATGCCTCTACATGTTTCGAGAACATGTGCTCGAAACATGTAGAGGCATGAAATAAACCTATTGTAAAACAAAAATTTTGTGTAACAAGTTGGTTAATTACTGAGATAAATATGTACAGCATGTTGAAGAACAAGTTAAAAAATTGGTCCCTTAACCAATCTGAACAAATATTTACACTGCGACACAAGTGAAACAGAAGTGAATATAAATACACGTTAAAAGTAAATAAAGGCAGTGAAAAATTCTCAAAAAACACTACGACTTTCGGTAAGCTAATTATAACACATGCTTCTGTCTTTACATTTATATTTCCCGTACATGTTATTCAGGTCGGCTGGAGTATAATTCCTGATTTCTCAACGTCCTTATGCAATATGTACGCATAAGGTATCAGACTGTCTCTGTGTGCCTCATATTTCACTAATGCCTGCTTTTCACATTGTTCCCCATTCCCTTCTTATTAAGAAACTTTAGACTTTTGGTCTAACTCCTAATTACTTAAATTGCCTTCGCAACTATGTTATCCGCAGGCAAGCTTCAGATCGAGTTTCTGGGGGTTTACTTCCCATTTATACACCATGAATTCTGGTGCTCCTCAGGGCTGAATTTTAGGGTCCTTACTTTACATCACTTATATTCGCGATTCTATTTGTAAGTACAGCTGTCTATTGTCTGCCGACGATTCGAAAAACTTCCATGACAGAAATGCTGAGGAATCTGAACTCCTGTAGACCGAATTCATTCTCTTCAAAAATGGTGCTTAGTCAGTACCATGAAACTCAATGCAGGCCAAACTACGTGTATATCTTTACTCGTAAAACAAGTAGTAAAGCCTTTGTATATAAGCTAGATTTTATTCATATTGCCCTTTCCCAGTGTGTGAAGGATCTCGGAGTAATTTTAGACTCTAAAGTCCAGTTCCTCAATCATGTTGACCACATGGTTGTAAGTCTTTTAAAAAGTTAGTTTTCTTTCGTTGCATTACGCCCCCCCCGCATCCCTCCCCCTCTTGCTTGCTGCGTTTTGTTTTGATTTT
>Ga0131853_10001995_pt1 | contig 36489 bp, 30 predicted proteins | sample TergutLab28metaG_FD_92764 | JGI IMG/M metagenome (GOLD analysis project Ga0131853, IMG submission 92764) | Labiotermes labralis P1 segment gut microbial communities from Petit-Saut dam, French Guiana - Lab288 P1 (version 2) (version 2) | ecosystem: Host-associated > Arthropoda: Insects >... | reverse complement strand
TAAAGTTAGCGCCAATGCGGTCCATTTTGTTAATGTAGGCTAGGCGCGGCACCTTGTATTTGTTGGCCTGCTTCCACACCGTTTCACTTTGCGGCTGTACGCCGCCTACGGCACAAAAAACGGCCACCGCACCATCAAGCACACGCAAACTGCGCTCTACTTCGGCAGTAAAATCGACATGGCCGGGCGTGTCTACCAAGTTAATTTGATAACCCTGCCACGTTAAAGTAGTAGCCGCACTTTGAATGGTAATGCCGCGCTCTTGCTCTTGCTCCATCCAATCCAGCTGAGTGTTGCCATCGTCCACATTGCCCAAGCGGTGGCTTTTGCCGCTGTAAAAGAGGATACGCTCGCTGGTGGTGGTTTTGCCGGCATCGATGTGGGCCATAATGCCAATGTTACGCAGTTTGTTTGTCATAGTTGTGCCTTACCTAAGAAAGATAGGCTATTTTAGCAAATTGCTAGGGATTAAGCAAGGGAAAATTTTGCTGAATGGTGGCTTTAAGGCTATCAAAAAGTGGGTCTCCAAAGTTGTTAAATTGTATACCGGGCAGCTCTTTGTAGCAAAAACGGCAAGCGGCAACTATGGCTTTATCATCACAATTTTTTTCTTTTAGGTAAATAATAAGTGGTTGTAAAAAATTGGCTTTTTTGTAAAAATTTAACATTAAGGTTTCTAAACAGCCTTCATTTTGGTTATTGGGCATAATAAAAATGCGGTCATCGGTTATGTTCCATTTGGCTTTGATAGTTTCTCGTAAAGCTATTACATTATCATTGTCAGCGTCTACTATAATTAAAACATTATCTTCGGTGTAGTTATCAACAACAGTTTGCTCTGCATGGGTTATTTTAGGTTTTCCTTTCATATTTTTAACAAAAATGGCTTTATCTGGGTAACCTATTTTTTTAATAAGCTGTTTTAAAAACTCTTTATCACTTATTCCTTCACAAAGAATAAAATTTTCCATTAAAGTACCTCAATTCTTTCAATTTCGTCATCAATAACCGTTCTTATCCCCTTATTATCTAGTACAGACACTTTATGGGTTTCATCTTTGTGCCTTAGTTTAAAGAGTTTTGTATCTACTTCGCCATCAAGGTTTTGGCTTAATGCTTTTAAACACTCATAAGAATGGGTAGCTATAAAGAGCTGCACACCGGCCTCCTTAGCTATGCTAATTAGGCTTTGCCATAAGGTAGGGTAAAAGCTGTAATGAAAGCCATTTTCTATTTCATCAATAAAGATGATGTGGTTTTTATTGCGCAAGTGGGTGGAGATGTTAATGAGGTTACGAATACCATCACCCATTGCACTTAATGGAATAGTCTTGTTATTATTTAATTTAAGTTTTACGGCATTTCGTTGCGTGTCTACTATATAACGAGAAATTAATGGATATAGTTTTCGTAAATCTTCATTAATTAAATTTTCTCGCTCGTCTTCTTGCATAATCAATAAGGTGGGTAGTGTATTCATGTAGAATGGGTTCTTAATAAAGGCAGTTTTTATTTTTTCTTTGTAATTATCTCCTGTTAATCCCTCTGATTTCTCAATAATTAATCTTAGCGAACCACTAACACTCACTAAACTAAGTTTATATTCATATTTATTCCTATTAACTTCTATTGTAATAACTAAGCCTCTAGCAAGGGCTTCAACCTGTTTAGTAAATATTTTATTTTTCAATAAAGGAAACCCATCGATCGGACTATTAACTATTAAATCTTTTAGGTTAGCACTTATAGTCAATCTTCGTTCTTCGTTGTTATTAAATTCAGCTTCAAAGATTGGTTCGTTAACTGGATCATTCTCATAAAAAAAATTTAACCAATCATTGTTATCACGAATAGTGTCCATTCTCAGTTCAGATATACTTATCATAGCATCCGGATTACTAATCTGTGTAACCTGATACCCCGCCTCCAGCACCGTACTCTTACCGCTATTATTATTTCCTGTAAAAATATTTATCTGCCCCAAATTTTCCAACTTTAACTCTTTAATGCCACGGTAGTTTTGTATGTGTAAGCTTTTTAAGTGCATAGTAGGCTCCTTGAGTAATATTGTAAACATAGTTCGCCGGCTAGTCAACACCATTTTTCATAGTTGACAGTAACAGCTACTTTTAGTAATATAGCCTTTAAATTATTATCAAAAACCTGTAAAAAAGAGATTACCTTATGGAAAAATTTTCATTAAATAAAGAATCAAAACAAACCCTAGAGCAAGCCATAGTGGCAACAGTTGCAAACGTTATAGTTATAGCTTTTTTATTTGGTTTAATTGGCATGTGGCGGCCCATTTTATTTAGCCATTTATCGGTGTTAAATTTTCAGGGTAGAGCAAATTTAATTATTTTAGAAAATTTTGTAAATACTATCAATATGGTACAGTCAATTATAGTTATTATATTTGTGTATAATGTTTTGTATAAAAGATGGTTTAGGTTTTACAAAGAACATATTAGGGAGAGAGGAAAATAAAAAAATATGGAAAGCTTAATTATTGGCTTTATTGCGGTTTGTTATCTTATTGCGGTGGCTTCGCTGGCCGGGCTAGTAAGTAATTTTATTGGCAGCGGGCAAAGGGCGCATTTTAAGCCGCTTTTTACCATAGCTTTGGTCGTAGCTTTAGTAGTTGGCGGTACGGCCAATTTTTTATATTTAACGCGTTTTACCCCTTTTAACCGCCCTACGGTGGTGCAGGTAGAAACTAACGAGATAGCCTTTTTGGTATCGATGGTAGATGCCTCGCACGAGGCCGGGCAGCAAGAGTTTTCGCTGGATAACAGGCGCGATATTGTTATACGCGGCCATTGGATACAAACCGGCTTTTTCAGGCCCAGCGGCCACTTTAGGCCAACCCATCGGGTATTGGTAGTTTCGCAGCGTCCCGTTAATTTAATTTGGGACGATGTGAGGGCCGTTAGTATGGAGAGTGTAGGTTTTAGAATTCCGCTGGTTATTAATGCCAGTATTCAATCGGCCGAAGATGCCGAGCTTTATTTGCGCTGGTTTAGGTCGAGCGATAGCAGCGGCGGTATCCGCGAAGAGGCGATGTCATTAGAGCAAGCTTTAAATAATGTTATTTTACCTATTGTTACCAATAGGCTTAGCGAGCAATTTTTAACGGTGCCTATTGTTGAAGCCGAAAGAAACAGGGTAGATTTTGTACGTATGGCCTTTGAGCTGGCGCAAGAAGAAGCTAAACAATATGGTATTACCATTATGACCTTAGCCTCCACCGATGGTTTAATTTATGACGATATTAACTTTCAGGCCCGGATTAACGATTTAGCTGTAGCCAGTATGCGTGAAAATATTTTAAGGCAAGAGCAAATTAATGCTCAATCGGAGCAAGAAGTAGCGTTAATTAGAGCACGTACGGCCCAACAAGAGGCGCAAATATTATCTAGCACCATCAATGTGCAAAGGCAGCAGGCCGAAATACGGGTTATCGAGATAGTTGGTGAGGCCGAAGCCGCCGCTATTAGGCGCCGGGCCGAAAATCAATGGCCGTCTACTTTAATTATTCAGGATTTAGAGATGTTAGGCAGCTTAGGGGTTGTACCGGGCCGCTAACAGACTAGATTGCCCCAGAGGGAGTTTATTTTATATTTACCCCCTTACAACTTAAGGTAAAAAGGTGTATAATTAAGTAATAGGTAAATAAATTGGAGGAAAGATATGGCCAAAGCTATTTTAATATTATTACTATTGGGGGTGGGGTTAAAACTTTTTGCCCAAGAAGAAGATGTGCCTGCCATAACTAATCAGCAGCTTACGGCAAATGTTGCGCAAACAAGCCCAGTGCCGGTAACCGAAGAGGGTTCGTTTTTTAATTTAATAGTGCCGCGCTTTGTGCAAACTATGCACCAAAACCAATCAAGTTTGCTCGCTCCACGTGTTATTAATAACGATAATGCTACGGGGGTACGCACTACTCGTTACTTTACCGTTACCGGGGTAGAGGTGCTTGTAGAGGCCGGTGCTCATAGCGGGCGGATACAGCAGGTTACCATAAACTCGGCAGAACTTACTAATAATAACGATATTAGGCAATGGTTATTTGCTGCCGCTAATGCTTTAAGGGCTTTTGATAGTAATTTAAGTTTATCAGAGGCGTATCTTTTAATTGTGCAAGCCCAGCAAGATGGCAGCATTAACGATGGTACCATGAATATTAGCTTTAGTTTTATTAACCAAAGTGTTTATAGGTTAGTTGTAACGGCCATTTAATTAAAGACCCTCGTAAGAGGGTTTTTAATTGCGGTAACCTCTTTAATGGCTGTAAGCTGAGTAAAGCTCTTGCTATCGGTTATATAATATGCTATAATTACTCTATGCGTAACGATTGGGAAGATGTTTACTACGACAAAATATATAGTTCTATCTTAAACACCATTTACGAGCGGCGTAAGATAGATGTGGCTTTTACTAAGGCCGAGCTTAATCGTCAGTTTAGAGATATATGTATTTTAGAAGGGCTCGATTATCATGGGCGCGGCCGAGTGGGCGACCTTAACATAGAGGCCACTATTGCGGCTATGCAGCATGCCTTAGCCGAGTGGGAGTAGTTTAAGCGTGGCAGAGTATCAGGGGCAAACCAAAACTATTAATAAGCTTAGCGAGCCGCCAAGCTACCGTGTTATTTTATTAAACGACGATTATACTACTCAAGAATTTGTTATTGAAGTGCTTATAGAAATTTATCAAAAAAATGAAAATGAAGCTATCAATTTAATGTTGATGGTGCATAAAGAAGGTTCGGCTACAGTTGGTGTTTATTGTTACGATGTAGCGGCAACTAAGGTGCAGATGACCATCGAACTTGCCCGAAGGAAAAGCTACCCTTTGCAAGCCATTTATGAAAGAGTGTAATTTGTAGAGTGGATAAAATGATGAAGTTTGATAACGAGTTACAAGAAATTTTAAACCATGCTTATTTATCGGCCCAAACCCAAAAACATGAGCTATTTACGGCCGAACATGTACTTTTATCGGCACTTGCCTTTGAAAGCCCGCGCATTATTATCGAAAGATGCGGCGTTAATATTGAAAGATTAGTAGACGACCTGTCCGATTATTTGGATAGTAAAATAGCTAAAACCAGTAATATGCTGGGGCAATCGGTACTGTTAAAAGAGTTATTTAACCGTGTTTTAGGGGCGGCCTTAAATATGGGCCGTAAAGAAGTAGGGGTATCCGATTTTTTACTGGGACTGTTCGACCTTGAAGAAAGTTATGCCTCTTATTATTTAAGGCTGGCCGGCTTAAAAAAAGTTAAGCTTATCGAGGTGGTAAACCAAAGTATCCTTGAAGATTTTGAGCAAAAAGAGCTGCCCTTTGAAGAGGAGCATTACGAAGATAGAGACCATAAAAAACGTAGCTTTTTGCAAAGGTTTGCGGTAAATCTAAATAAAGAGGCTACCGAAGGCCGTATCGAAACGGTGATTGGCCGCGAAGAAGAACTGCTGCGTCTTACTATGGTGTTAAGCCGCCGGCAGAAAAATAACCCTTTGCTTATTGGTGATAGTGGGGTGGGTAAAACAGCCTTAGCCGGAGCTTTAGCCATTAAAATTACTAAGGGCGATATAGCCGATAATTTACTTAATAAAGAAGTGTGGAGCTTAGATTTAGGCTCCTTACTGGCCGGTACGCGTTACCGGGGTGACTTTGAAGAACGTCTTAAAAAGTTATTAAATGAGGTAAAAGAGCGTAAAAATGTCATTTTGTTTATAGACGAAATTCATACCATTATTGGGGCCGGCAGTACCGGCGGCGGCTCGATGGATGTAAGCAACTTGCTCAAGCCGGCTTTAGCTAACGGTTCGCTGTGCTGTATAGGCAGTACGACTTACGATGAATATAAAAAGATATTTGAGCGCGAAAGGGCTTTAACACGGCGTTTCCAGAGTGTAGAAATTGACGAACCTTCGGCTTTAACCAGTTATGCCATCATTGAAGGGATAAATAAACGTTTTGCCGAGCACCATAAAGCTGTTTATACGCCGGAGGCTTTAAAGGCGGCGGTAGATTTAGCTATTAGATTTTTACCCGAGCGCAAATTGCCCGATAAAGCTATCGATATAATTGACGAAGCTGGGGCTTGGGCGGTGCTTAATTTAACCGAAGACAAACGGGTAATTGATGAGGCAATTATCGAAAAGATTGTGGCCAAAGTTGCTCGTGCCCCCGAAAAAAGTGTAAGCACCAGTGAGCACGAAAAATTGGTTAATTTAGAAGAAGTGTTAAAAGGAAAAGTTTTTGGTCAAGCCGATGCGACGGCAACTCTAGCTAAAGCCGTTAAACGCAGCCGGGCCGGCCTGCGGCAATTAACTAAACCAATGGGCAGCTTTTTATTTGTGGGGCCAACCGGTGTTGGTAAAACCGAACTGGCCAAAAATCTAGCCGAAGCTTTAGCTGTGCCGCTGCACCGCTTTGATATGAGTGAGTACCAAGAGAAACATACGGTGGCTCGTTTAGTTGGCTCGCCGCCGGGTTATGTAGGCTACGAAGAAGGTGGTCTTTTAACCGATGCCATTCGTAAAAATCCGCATTCGGTGCTGTTGCTGGACGAAATTGAAAAGGCTCACCGTGATATTTACAATGTACTTTTATCGGCGATGGATTATGCTACCATCACCGATAGTCAAGGCCGTAAAGCCGATTTGCGTAATGTTATTATTATTATGACCAGTAATGCGGGAGCCGCTAATTTAGGTAAGGTATCCATCGGTTTTGATGGGCAAAAACAAAGCCGTGAGGCGGTGGAAAGCGCCGTAGAAAAAGCTTTTAGCCCCGAGTTTAGAAACCGTTTAGATAAAGTTATCTTTTTTAATCCATTAGATAAAGCCAGTATGGCTAAGGTGGCAGTTAAAGAGCTTGAGGCTTTGGCGGTTATGCTGGCCGGCCAAGAGGTAGCCTTTGGTTACAGCGATAAGGCGGTGGCTTATTTAGCCGAAAAAGGTTACAGCGAAGAATTTGGCGCAAGGCCGTTAGCTCGCTTGATAGAAGACGAAGTGAAAGAGCCTTTGGTAGACCAGTTATTAAGCTTAGCTTTAAAAAGTAAGCAGGTACAGCTAAATGTTAAAAAAGGTAAACTAAGCTACAGTATAGAAGAGCATGAAGCCTTAAAAATGTTTAAACAAAAGGCTTTACTCAGCTAAAATTCTTAAAGGGGAATAAAAAATGTTAGGTTTACAAATTGCGCAAGTGGTGCTATTAGCTTTAATACTCTTTACTCTGTGGGATATACGTGATAAAAAAGACAAGGCAGATAAGCAGTAATAAGGCCGTAAATTAAAATTTTTCTTGACTATCTATTTGACAACTAAGATAACTGCTGTTAAAATAAGTTAGGAGATAAATTCTTATGTTTGCAAATTTTACAAGATTTAACGAAAAATTGGTAGCGGCCTGTAAAGTTACGGCCGGCGAGGTATTAAAGGCTAGGGCCGGTGAAACTGCTCTTATTATTACTAATAATAGTAAAGATGTACACGCCATTGCCTTATGTTTATACGACGAGCTCATTGCTTTAGGTGTAAAGGTTAGCTTAATTGTACAGCCGGTTAAAACCATCTTAGATATGGCCGAACAAGCGGTTACAATGGCGATACGGGCTAACCCCGATATTATCATTAGTTTAAGCACCGAAAAAATGGGCAAAGATAGTTTAGCTTTGGCTAAGCCTTATGTGGTTAATGGTAAAGAGGTAACCAGCCATTTTAGTTATTTAATGGAAATTAAAGAAGCGCGCAGTTTTTGGGCACCCGGTGTAACCGAAGAGATATTCTGTACGGCGGTGGCCATTAATTACGAACGGCTTAAGCGCGAAGCGGCGACTATCAAAGATGTCTTAGATAAAGCCGATAAAGTACACATTACTAGCCCGGCCGGCATGGATATAACCATTGGCGTAAAGGGGCGTTTAGCTACCAGCGATGACGGTAACTTTGCTTTAGCGGGCAGCGGCGGAAATTTGCCGGCCGGCGAAACTTATATTAGTCCAGAAGTAGCCAGCTGCGAAGGAACTATTGTTTTTGATGGCTGCGTGGCTGTGCAAAACGGTACTTTAATCATTAAGGATAAACCGGTAGTTGTTAAGGTAGAGCAAGGTTATGTAACCACCGTAACGGGTGGTAGCGAGGCTGAAGCTTTGTTAAAAACTATTACCGATGGCGAAGTTTTAGCTTTAGAATGGGAAAAGAGCGGTAAGTTACCGGCGGGGCAAGGGGCCGAATACAAAAAGAATGCCCGCCACATTGGTGAGTTAGGTATTGGTTTAAATCCGGCGGCAAAAGTTATTGGTAATATGCTTATCGATGAAAAAGCTTACGAAACGTGCCACTTTGCTATTGGTAGTAACTACGATGACGATGCTAATAGTTTAATCCACCAAGATTGTGTTTGTTTAAAGCCAACAATTACCGCTTTAATGGCCGATGGCACTAAAGTAGCTATTTTAATCGATGGTAAGTTACAGTTATAATTGGTAATTATTTATGGTCGCCTGCCAAGCAAATTAGTTTATGGCAGGCGGTTTAAATACGGATATTTACCTGCCGGTCAATTCGTCGCCTAAGCTCGTTAAAGCCGGACATTTCGCTGCGAGTTAAATTAGGAGCTTGTTCACCGCCTAAAAAAAGGCGCGGGTCGACCGGTACATTCCCCTTATGAAGCTCGAGGTGTAAATGAGGGCCGGTGGCTACGCCGGTAGCTCCGGCATAACCAACGATAGCTCCTGCCTGAATATTAGCCCCAACTCTTAACCGGTTAGCAAAGGCCGAAAAATGAGCATAAAGGCTATGCCAACCATTGGCATGCCGTATAACTACAAAGTTGCCCAGCCAATAATCGTAACCCATCTGTTCTACAGTCCCGGCGGCTATCGCCATAACCGGTGTGCCGGTGGCGGCGCGGTAATCGACTGCGGCGTGAAAATCTCTAAAGCGTCTGGTTGGGTGCAGTCGCCAGCCAAAGCCGCTGGTAATAACCATAGTGGCTAAAGGGTTACTAAAAAGCTGAGTGGTAATGGCCCGACCGCGCTCATCGTAAAAAATATTGTTAAAACGATAGGCTTGCCTTGTAGTACGGCCAATCGTCATAGCGGCAAAATTTACCGGCCCGTTTTTAATAAAGTTACCAAATTCATCGGTGTAACGGTTAAAAAGTATGGTTAGCTGACTATTAGCAAAACTTTCGGTACTGTGGTTAATGTTAAAAACAAAAAGCCTTTCTATAAAAAGGTAAAGCTGCCTATCACGCTCGTAAAGTTCGGCGGCAGATAAGCGGGTTAAGTAATTACTTACAAAAATTTCTTTTCCTGTAACAATAGCTGCACTATCTTCAAAGTAACGCACTTCACTATCGCCTAAATCGATACGCAGCTCGGCAATAACGGCCGGGCCGGCTGTGGTGCTTAACCTATAATAAATAACTTGGCCGGGACTAATGCGGTTAAGGTTAAAATGGCTGGCGGTGGCACTTACAATTTGTCTGCTTTCGCTCACCGGTACCCCGATGCTTTGCATAGCGGCAGTAAAGGTTTGCCCGGCACTAATAACTAACCGATTAAAGTTATCGTTAATGTCGGCCCAAAGGCTTACGGGGATAAGTAAAAGGTAAGCAATAAATTTATAACGCATTGTAGTTAATATAACGACTTTCAAGGCTTTAATCTATAGTTATGATGGTAATGGTGCTAATAGCAAGGTATTAAATAAAAAAAGCTTTTATTTTAGTAAAAATTTGTTAAAAGGGGCTAGTCAAGGTTGCAATTTTTAGCTATGTTAGTGGTAATTAGCTAAAGAAAAGGAGACAATTATGTCGGAAGAAAACAAAGAAGTTTTAGTTATTACAAGTAAGGTTAAAAACTATATCAAAACTGTAGGGGATATGAAATGCTCGGCTAAAGTTATTGATGCCTTATCGGACAAAGTGCGCGAATTATGCGATGATGCCATTAACAATGCTAAAAGCGATAAGCGTAAAACCGTACAAGAAAAAGATGTAATGTAATGTTAAAAAGCTCCATTTTAATGGAGCTTTTTTTTAGGTAAAAAAGCATATTTTACGGGTAGTAGTTATAGCGGCAAGTATTACTTTAATTGTCTGCTAATTTATTTATATTAACAATTTTTAATTTAGTAATAGTTTCTTCTATAACTTCGTATTCAATCTCTACTACAGCATTTTTTTTAATTTGCCGGTAAAGCGCCACAGGGACAGTAATATACTCGTCAATCCCATCAATTTTTAAAACACAAATTTGGTTTTTGCCTAATACCTTTCCTGTATGTTTTGTCATTATTTTTTTACTTCCTTCTACAAACTTTTACAAAACTAAGTTTAATTTAGACAAAAAAAATTGTCAAGTATTATAGGTAATTTTTGTGCAGTAATCAATATAAGTGTACTAAAAGAAGTACACCTGTATTACTAATTTTATTTTTTTAAATACGCTCATAATTTTAATAATAAAGTATTAGTTATTATAAAATTATAAAAACAGCCCGGCTAAAGCCGTTAAATTTTCATCGGCTTTACCGGCTAATAAATTATTAGTAAGTAATTTTCCTAATTGTACACCTTCTTGGTCAAAACTATTTAAATTCCATAAAAATCCCTGAAACATCACTTTATTTTCAAAGTGGGCTAGTAAAGCCCCTAAAGCTTTAGCATTAAGTTTATCGCCATAAATTAAGCTGGCCGGCCGTTCACCCGTAAAATTTTTATTAGCATCGGTATTCCGGTGGCCTAAGGCAAAAGCCATTATTTGGGCAGCTAAGTTGGCCTTAAGTTTAGTTTGGCTGCTGCTGCCTTCGTAAGTTATATCGCTGCCTAACTGGCTGTGTTTAAAGCCGACAAATTGCAAAGGAATAATATCGCTGCCTTGATGTAGAAGCTGATAAAAACTATGCTGGCCGTTGGTACCGGGCTCACCAAAGATAACCGGCCCGGTAGCATAACTTATGGGCTGGCTAAAGCGGTTGACGGTTTTGCCGTTACTTTCCATATCTACCTGCTGTAGATGGGCTACAAAACGGCTTAAAGCCTCACTGTAGGGAAGGACGGCGGTAGCGGCATAACCAAGCACATTACGTTCGTAAAGGCCTATTAAAGCATCAAGCATAGCAGCGTTTTGCAGCGGGTTAGCCTGCAAAGCTAGTTTATCGGCTTCGTGGGCGCCGGCCAGCAATTCGGCAAATACTTTACTGCCAAAGGCTAAGCTAAGCAAAGCCCCACCAACGGCGCTGGTGCTACTGTAGCGGCCACCAATAAAATCATCAATATAAAAACTATTAAGGTAGTTAGGGTTATTAGCCATCGGGCTGCTTTGGCTGGTAATGGCAATAATGTGCTTGCTTGGGTTATAGTTAGTCGGCGCTTTTTCTTTGGCTAATTTGTTTACTAATTGGTAGTTAGCCAAAGTTTCTTGGGTAGTGCCGCTTTTACTTACTAAAATAAATAAAGTACTTTCTAGGTTAAGTTTAGCCATTATATTAGCGGCATCATCGGGGTCTACATTGCTAATAAAGTAAGCTTGCATAAGCTTAGGGGAGGCTCTCTCTAGGGCTAAATATAAAGCACGCGGCCCTAAATCGCTGCCGCCAATACCAATTTGCACTACGGTATCAAATTGTTTACCGGTGCTGCCTACCAGCTGCCCACTATGGATTTGACCGGCAAATTCGGCTATCCTTTCTTGTTCACTGCGGTAAAAGGCCCCTAAATCTTTCCCTTCGTGGCTAACCGGCCCCAATAGTTCACCTCTGGTTAAGTGATGAAGCACTAGCCGTTTTTCACCGGTGTTCATCACTTCGCCTTTAAGTAAAGCGTGGTATTTAGCTATTAACTGTTGCTCGTCCGCTAAGCTGCTTAGTAACTTTAAGTGATTATCGTTAATGGCTTTAAAGGCATAGTTATAAGTTAAGCCGCCGCCGGCCTCCAGCTGCCAGCCGCTAATACGGCTGGGGGTAATAACATCTTTAAGGTGAATTTTAGTGCTCTGTTTTAACTGGTTAAAACTGGTTAATTGGTCGAGGTTTTGGTGCATTTACTTACTCCTTTAGGCTGTAAATAGCTTTTTTGGCCGATTACGGCCTAAAAGCTGATAAATTCGTCATCGTCAATAATACTGGTTGCTGCCGGCAGCGGCTTCTCTATCGGGGTAACCTTAGGGGCGGGCGGCGGCTCTTTTTTAACTTCGAGCTTGGCAGCTTTAACAGCAACTTTTGGAGCGGTAGCCGGTTTAACGGTATTAATGGTTTTAGGGGCAGCCTTAGGCGGTGCAGTTTTAACAGGAGGAGTTACTGCAGCTTTGGTGTGGCTGCTTGATGCCGAGGGAGCGCTATGAGTAGGAGCCGGTAAAGCATGGTTTTTGGTTTTGCTATCTTTGCTGGTTTTAAAAAAGTCGATTTCGTGCTGCAAAACGTTAATTTGCTCGATAAGCGAGCTGGCACTGCTGGCCAGTTCTTCGGCACTGGCAGCATTACTTTGGGTAGTGCTGTCTAGGTGAGTCATCGCCTTTTCTATTTGCTCTATACCTATGCGCTGCTGGCGGCTGGCACTGGCAATTTCTTGCACCAGTTCGGCCGTTTGCTGAATTTGCGGTACAATTTCATCAATAAGCGTACCGGCATTTTCGGCTACCGTTAAACTATTTTTAGATAGCTCGCTTATTTCGGTGGCGCTAAGGGCGCTGCGTTCGGCCAATTTGCGTACCTCACCGGCTACTACGGCAAACCCGCGTCCGGCATCACCGGCTCGGGCCGCTTCGATGGCGGCGTTAAGGGCTAACAGGTTAGTTTGGCTGGCAATATCCTCAATAATGCCAATTTTTTCGGCAATGGCCCGCATTGCCATTACCGTTTGGCTAACGGCCGTACCGCCTTCTAGGGCATTTTTAGAGGCATGCTCGGCAATTTTTTCGGTATTACTAGCATTTTCGGTATTGCTCACAATGGTGCTGGTCATTTCTTCTATGCTGGCACTTATTTCTTCGGCGCTGGCGGCTTGTTCGCTGCTGCCGCTGGCAATGGCATTGCTAACGCTGTTAATTTCGGTACTGCCAATATTAACGGCTTTAATGCTTTGCTGGGCATTAACAATAACGGTGGTTAGCTGCTGTTTCATTTGGTTTAAGGCTTTAGACATACCGCCAATTTCATCGTGCCGTTTTAAAAGTTTTTCGGCAATTTCGGCTCTTAAGTCGCCGTTGCTTAAGGTGTGGGCTAGGTGCTCTACTTTGGTAATAGGGTCTACAATACTGTTAATAAGTACAAATACAACAACAATAGAGGCTAAAATAATGGCGGCATTAACAGCAATTAAAATTAAAGTTATATTGTTGGCAGGAATATTAACAATATTTATAGGAATAATAAAACCGGCGCTCCATAAGGTATTGATGCCGCTTATTCTTACCGGGCTGGTGGTTAGTAAGGTAGTAGTGTTAAGGCGGTTATTAAAAAAGGAAGCGCTAAAAGTTGTACCGCTGGTAATAGATTGCTCTAGGGGCGGGGCTATGGTGGGCCAAATATTTCTTAAGATAGCTATATCGGCTCCTTGTAAACCGGCGATAGATTCAAAATTATTGGTCATTAAGTTGGTGTAAATACCTTCGCTGCGCCCAAACATTTCGATAGCTTGGCCAATTAAGTAATTTTGTACATTATTTATACTTAAAGCTATGCCAACTGTGCCGATAAGCTGCCCCTGCTGGTTGCGTACGGGGGTGCTTACCCCTATTACTTGCTGGCCGCGCATCGTAGTGGGCTCTATTAGTTGCGGTAAGCCGCTACTAAACGACCTAGCATAATAAGCTGCTGCGTTGTTAAAAAATTCGCCGCGTAAATCGATTATTTGCCGGTTATTGTTAAGGATAAGGGCAAAGCGGCCGCTTTGGTCGTTGCCTAAGGTGGCGGTATGTTCGCCGTCAAGGCCATCGAGGGCATTAGGCTCAAGGATAACATATAAAAAATCGAACTGGTCGGTGATACTTTGAGCATAACGAAGAGTGTTGCCAATTAAAGCGGTGCGCCTTTGCTCGGCAGCTATGTTAATCATACTATTTTCTATCATACTTACAATAGTTTGCGAATAATTAAGTTGGTTAGTAAATAACATTTCAATAGATGTCGCTACACGGCCGCTTTCGGCAGTAGCAATGTAAGTAGCGCTGGTATAAGCTTGGTCGGCGGCAAAGTGTCTAGTAAAAAAAGTACCGGCAATAGATAATATAGCTATGCTGGCGCAAATGGTTAAAGTACTATAGCTTTTAAGCTTTAGCTTAAGCATAAGTTTTTCCTCACTTATATATTTTATTGTGTAATACCATTATCGGCTTTATTGTTTTTAATAACAAGCAGCTGCCGGTGTTGTTTAGGTAATAATTAAATTTGGTAACTATCCGTTGTTATAAACCATAGCTAAAACCACCGCTTTAACGATAGAAGCTATAAAAAAGTTGCAATTATAAGTAATATTTATAAGTAGGCCAAAGCCATTATCTAAATTTTTTTACTAATTTTTTTTAGTTTATTTGTTGCTATGTATGTATTAGTTGTCGTAATTGTATTATAAGTAGCTTTGGTTGACAAATGTTATACATAACGTTAAAATACCATTTAAGATTAGCTTTAGAAAAGGAGAGTATAAATGGTAAAATTTATTAAATTTGCTGTCTTGCTGGTAGTGGCTTTGGCTTTATTTGCCTGTCCCCGCAACAGCTTTGATGGTGTAGAGTTTATTATGGCCAATGGTACCGAGCCGCAATCGCTAGACCCTAGCCAAACCCGCGGTGTGCCAGAACGTCGTATTGCCCATGCCTTGTACATCGGTTTAACTACTTACAGTGAACAGGGCGATGTTATCCCCCACTTAGCCGAACGCTGGGAAATTAGCGAAGATGGCCTTACGGTAATTTTTTACCTTAGGCGCGGAGCCGTTTTTAGCGATGGCCACCCTATTACTGCCCGCGAAGTAGTGGCTAGTATGCAGTACCATTACACGCCATCTACTATCTCGAGTTTTGCCTCAGATATTATACAAGAGTGGGAAGGCGCCGGCGCCGCTATTAACGGCGAAATAACCCCGCAGCAGGCTGTAGCTTGGGAAGTTGTTGACGACTTTACCGTGCGGCATAGCCGTATTTCGCCCGTAGTGGTAGACGACTGGGGTGCCCCTTTGTTTATGATACTGCCTATGCACGTAGTAACCCGTTTTGGCGAGCAATGGACACAAGTACAAAACCACGTAAGCAGCGGCCCTTTTATTATTGAGCAGCGTATCCCGCAAGATAGATTGGTGCTTGTACCTAACGAGCTTTACCATAACCGGGCCAACGTTTTTATTGATAGGTTAGTTCTTTTAAGTATAGCCGATGCCGATACCGCTTATAATGGTTTTAGAAACGGCGAAATAGATTGGCAAGCCGGGTTGCCTTCGGGCCGTCTTGACGAAATTAGATTGCTTTCCGAGTGGCAAGTTGGCCCTACTTGGGGTACTTACAATTATGCTATGAATAATAGCCACCCTAATTTAAGCGACTCACGTGTGCGCCGTGCCTTAGCTATGACTATGGATAGGCCGGGCTTGGTAACTTCGCCTGTTTTAGGTACCGGTCAAATACCTGTACGCGGTATTGTGCCGCTAGGCATTACCGGCTCCCCGTTTAACTACCCGCACTTTCCTAACGATAATGCGGCCGGTGATATGTGGAACCCCGATGAGGCTCGTCGCTTAATGGCCGAAGCCGGTTTTCCCGGTGGGCAGGGTTTTCCTACCTTAACTATTTTGTATAATACCCTAGAAGGACACCGCTTAATTGCCGAATTTATTAGCCATACTTGGCAGCGCGAATTAGGGATAAATGTAACTTTAAATAACATGGAGTGGCAAAGCTTTTTAGAGGCGCGCGGTAACCCCGAAACCCAAATTTTCTTTTTTGGTTGGTTAGCCAGTGCTAACGATGCCTTTGGCTTTTTACGCATTTTCCACACCGATGACGATAACAATAACTTTGGTTACAGCAACCCGGCTGTAGATGCGTTGGTAGAGCAAATTATTACTTTACCGCCTAGCGCCCGCCGTACAGAGCTTATGCGCCAGATAGAAGAGATTATTATAGCCGAAGACCAAGCGGTATTACCGCTTTACAACTACACCACCAGTAACTTAATAGACCTTAACCGCTGGGCTGGCTGGAGTGTAAACCCTGTTAACTACCACATGTGGGTAGGTATTAGGCCGCGTTAGTAATTATTAAAAATTATTTTGTTTTTCTTTTAACCCTGCAGCTAAAGCTGCAGGGTTAGTTTATTATGTAACCACAAAAATTTGTAACCATTTTGTTAAAAAACCCACTAGGAAAAATATAAACTTTGTTATATAATACGCTTAGTGAGAGGAATAAACTTAATATAATTATGAGTGATATTGCTATTGCCAGATTAATTATTAAACAAGAGGTTGTTCGTAAAGCCATTCATATTAGCGGGATAGTTACAGTTATTTTAGCTAACATTAACTACGAACTAACTTTTATAGCCTTAAGTGGTGTAACTTTGCTTTATATTGTCTCGGAGGCTATGCGCCTTAAAAATATTCCCGTTCCGCTTATCCACTATGTTACTAAACTAGCCGGGCGCGGGGATATGACCAACCAAATTGCCGCCGGCCCTATTACGCTTTCTATGGGTATATTACTTACATTAGCTATTTTTCCTTACCAAATAGCCAGTTTAGCTATAGTGGCTTTAACTTTAGGTGATGGTTTTGCCAGCTTAATTGGCCGTCCGTTTGGAGTAAGAAGGCCGCGCTTTTTATTAGGTAAAAGCCTAGAGGGGTCGCTGGCTTGCTTTTTAGTAGTATTAATTGCTAGTTTTTTATTAGCCAGCTACTACGGCTTGTCTTTTTTGCCGGCTTTACCGTTAGCTTTAGTTATTGCTTTAACCACCACTGTGGTAGAGGTGATGCCTTTAAAAAGTTTTGATAATTTAGCTATTCCTTTAGCGGTAGGCGGGATTACCTTTTTGTTTTTAACTTTAATTTAGTTTATTAATCTTAACTAAAGCTGCTTTTATGGCACTAAAGCTGGCTTTACTAGCTTTAGTTGGAGCAGCTTTGTTTAATTGGTTTAAATTAAAAGTTGTTTCATCTTTATAGTTTTTAAACTTTTGGGTTATTCTAAAGTAGAGCACATTATCGTTATTACTCGCTAAAGTAATAAAACCGCTAAAATTAGCCTCTTTATTTTTTTTGCTCTTTTTAAAATATAATTTACCAAGCAAGCTTAGATTTTGGATAAGCTCGTTAAAGTTTTGCTTATTAGTAATAATATATTTCTTTTTAGGGTAACTGCTTGCTATTTCGCTGCGAGGAAATTGCAGCCGGCCAATAGTTAAATAATTTTTATCTTCTTTCGGCGCTTTGTTTTCTTTAAAACTCTCTAATTTAGCAATAAGCCCGCCGTCAACTTTATTTAATATCTCTTTAGTTAAAGGCGAAACGGTGCGGGCATAGGTGCGGCTGGTACGCATAATATCGCCGGCCACAATATAAAGCGGGCCTTTATGAAAGAGGTTACTGCTGGGGTGAATGATAATCCGGTCCGCCGTGAGGCTCCGATAGTTTTTGCCGTCTTTAATACAAATAAACTGAATAAGCCCTTTAGCGCAGCAAATTAAAAGGTGATTAATATTAAGATTAGTTGTGTTGTTAATGGTTAAGCCAAAGCGGCCGGCTATTTCTTCCAGCTGCCCTTTAACATTAACAATTTCGTCCATTGTTTTTTGGTCAAGGTAGTAACGCCCGCAAAAATCGGTGCGTTTATGAACGGTACAAGCTTCGTATTTAGCATATAAATTAAGGTAACTCATAAAATCACCTTTGTCGCTTTTAAAACTTTGGTGGCTAAACCGAGCTTCCTCTTCCTCATCTGGCGGCAGTAAAAAGGGGCTGTTGGTACTTAGAAAAGCAGTAACAATGGCGCATTCGCTTAGCACATCGGGATAACTAAGCATAGCCTCTACCATAATACGGCTATGGCGCGGTAATAGCGGAAATGCCAGCATAGTTTGGCCAATGTTCGTTAAAGTGCCGGCATTATCTAATGCTCCTAATAAAATTAAAGTTTCTACGGCGTTTTTAATACCGGCAACATTAGGCTTGCTAATAAAATCAAAGCTGGTGTAATCTTTTATCTCTAACCCGGCCATACGCAGCACTACTTCGGCAAGGTCGGTGCGGTAAATTTCTTCTAAGGTAAAATCGGGCCAGCTTTCAAAACTTTCTTTACTGTAAAGGCGGTAACAAAAGCCGGCCCGCGTGCGGCCCGCCCGCCCTCGCCGTTGGCCGGCACTAGCTTTGCTAATGGTGGTATCTATTAAGCTGGAGGTATAACTATTTAAATTATAACGATTTTCTTTACAACGGCCGCTATCGATAACGGTGGTAACCCCATCTATAGTAATGCTGGTTTCGGCAATATTGGTACTAACAACTATTTTTACCTTACCTTCGGTCTGCAAAAAGACGCGCTCTTGTTCCTCTTTGCCTAGCATACCATAAAGAGGCAGCGTCCAAATTTTATGACGGGCTTTCCCGTTATTTAAGGCTTTAATAACTTGCTTAATTAATTTTTCGCCCGGTAAAAAAATTAAAATATCACCGGCCCGTTCTTCCTCTAAAATGATATGCTCGCACAAATCGTTAATTTTTTGGGTTAAAAGGTCGTCATCATTACTGGGGATAGGGTCGTAAATTATCGCCACCGGGTACATTTGGGCACTAATATTTATAACTGGGGCAAAGTTAAAATAGTTACTAAAAATAGCGCTGTTAATGGTGGCGCTGCTAATAACCACTTTAAAGCTAGGGCGCTCGCGCAAAATACTTTTTAACAAACCAAGTATAAAATCGATGTTTAAGCTGCGTTCGTGCGCTTCATCAATAATAATAACGTTATAGTTAGAGAGTAAGGGGTCGTGCTTAAGCTCTTGCAGCAACATCCCATCGGTCATTATTTTAAGGCGGGTACGGTTGCCGGTGTTGTCTTCAAAGCGCATTTTGTAGCCAATTAAATCGCCTACCGGACTGGCTAATTGGTTAGCAATAAAGCTGCACACGCTTAAGGTCGCTATGCGGCGAGGTTGTGTTACGCCAATTAGGCCATCTTGAGTATAACCGGCTTCGTAAAGAATAATTGGTAGTTGGGTGGTTTTGCCGCTGCCCGTTGGGCTTTCAACAATAATTACTTGGTTATTTTGTAAAGCCTGTAAAATTTTGGCTTTTTGTTCGTAAACAGGAAAGTTTTGCATAGTTATTTTAAGCCTTTATCTATCTAATAAAGGCTTAAAGCTCTTTAGTAAATTTTTTTCTACATTTTTTAAAGTTTTAGTTTGGCTTGAAAAGCCGGCCGCTTTTTTATGGCCGCCGCCGCCAAATTGATAAGCTATGCTATTTACATCGATTAAATTTTTAGAGCGTAAACTTACATTAATACCACGTTCATCTTCCTTAAGCAGTGCCACTACTTCCACCCCGCTAACGGTAAGCAGTAACTGGTAAAGCATATCGCTATCGCGTAAAATATCTTCATCAAAGTTTACCGGCAATTTATTTTCCCACGTAAGTTTTTCAATAAAATTCATTTTTTCTTGCCGGCTTTCTTTAACAATTAATAATTTTCCCGCGTAATGGCTGACGGTGTGGTAAATCAAATGACCTAAATAATGGCGGCTAGGTAAATTAAATAATGCCTCAAGGTTATTACCAGTTTCTTTTAACGAAGCGCCGGCATCTAGTAAATCGGCTACTTCCCGCAGGTAATTACCGGCATATCCGTCGTTAAGATGTTTAAAAAAAGCAGTATCGGCGCAAAAGCCTAAAAGCAGCCAGTTAGCTTCTTCGGTGGTAATTTGATAGCCAAAATCTTTAATAAGCCGAGCGATAAGCAAGGTCGTAGAGGGCGAATCTGGGTCGATATAACCGCTGCCGCTATCGTCTTCGCTTAGGGCATGGTGGTCTATGACCATAAAACTGCAAGGTAAAGCCGTATATCCTGTACGTTTAATACTGCTGCAATCTACCAAGATGGCGGCATCTACCGGTTTATCGTTGATAAAAAAGGGGAGCGGAAGGGTATTTGGGTCAAACCCTTTAATTTTATTAAACTCTTTTTCATATCTCATTACTTCGGTGCGGGTAAAGGGGCCGGCCGAACAAGCTACTGCCTCTTTACCTAAACGTTTTAAAAAAGAGGTTAAGGCGAGTACGCTGCCGACGGTATCTAAATCTGGTCCTTCATGGCCGGTAATAATAAAAGAATTGTGCTCTAATATATATTGTTTAATTTTTTCCATCTTAAAATTCAAAAGTAGGGTTTTCCTCCATACGGCTAAATTCGGCGGCAAAGGCCGAGTTATTATTAAAAGTAGCCCAAGTAAAATCGTTTAAGTTACTGCTTAAATATAAACGCACCGATACAACTTGCCCATCACGCGAGAGGACCGATAAGCGTGGAAAGGTATCGCCCCGTCCCCAAAAGAGTTGGCTTTGCTCATTTTGGTTAGCACGTGGGTTACCATCGGCATCAACAGTCCTAAACCAGCTATGAGGGATAAAGGTAGTAGCCGGCTGGCCATCGCTGGTTTTAACATAACGTACCAAATAACCATTGGCATGCTGTGCTACCCTAATAACATAAACCGTTTGCACCGTGTAGCCGTGGTCAAATTGATTTTGAGCCAGTGCCGGCATAATTAATATTAACAAAAATAAAATTGGCAAGTATTTTTTCATGTTTATCTCCTTGAATTTAATTTAAATAAGAACTGTTTTAAGTAGCTTTGGCTGTCGCTCATATACAACAGTATTATAGCACAAAAAATTAAATATGGCAAATAAGCTACCAAAATTAAATTAAATGTATTTTGTGCCCAATAATTACTCATCATTACTAAAACATAAAGTACTATAGCACTAATAAAGCAGGTAGTGATAGTATAAAATAAGCTATTTTTAACAATTCTTTTACTTATAACAAATATCATTAAAGTTATAAGCAACGTCTCTAAGGGTTTAGCTAACCTGCTATAATAAGTAAATAAAGCCGAGCGATAAGATAAACCATTAATACGCAAAAAATTACTATGCTCTCTTAATTGCCTTAAAGTAAGAAAAGAGGTATTAACATTTAAATGCTCGATGATAGGGTTTTCAAAAATTTCTTCATAGGTATATTCACTAAAAAAACTGGCTTCGTTATCGGTGATAATCCGTACATCGCTCAGTTGTAAAGCACGCTCTTCGCCTTCGCCCAAGTAACGCGCCACTAAGGCATCAAGACGGCGGGTTATTTGTCCGGCCTCTATCTCGATGATAATGACATTACTAAAGGAGTTTTGATTAACATTATGGCTGGCGCTATGAAAAAAACCGTTAGCTGTGCGTATAGTTAAACCGCTTTGGCGGGTAAGGGCCGTGTTGTGGTTAATGTGGCTGCGTCTTTGGTTGTTAATAGGTGTTAAATCGCTTAAAAAAAAGGCCGCTATACTAAACAAAATACCTAATAATAGCCATAGCCTAAATAACCTATAAATAGAAAAACCCATACTTAAAGCCCCAAGTAACTCGCCGTTACTCATAATAGTGGCTACCATATAAGCTACGCTAAATAAAATGGCAAAAGGTAGCATCGTAAGCAAACTGTTGGGAAAGTGATAAAGCCACAGCGGCATAATCGTAGCTAAGGTAAATTCCTCATCGTTAAGCAAAGGCCATAATACAGTTAGTAAATCGATAAGTTGGGCCAAAAAAGTTAAAAGGGCCATAGTTATTAAAAAAATACGCAAATAATAAAATAAAAAGTAACGTTCAATTATCATCGCTGCCCCCTAAGGTACAAGCTGCCGGCTAGGATAATAAAAATAATATCGGGCGTAAATAAAAAGATAGGCGGAAAATCACCGCTTAAATATTGCCCGCGTACAAAGATGAGTAAAAGCCAGTAAACAAAAAGTAAAATAACTCCGATAATTAACAGTAATTCGTTGTATTTTTTGTAATTATTTAAAGATAGGCTAAAAGCTAAAAAACAAAAAAGTACAACCAATACCGGCATCATTATTCTTTCGTGCAATTTAATATAGTTGCGTTTTAAAGTATTTAAAGAGGGTCTGTAGTTTAAATTTTGGATATATTGTTGATAGAGGTTTCTTAGCTCGGTTTCATTTTGATTTTGGTAGGCGCGGTGCATAGCTAACCTAATGCCTTCGTTGTTATTAAGCCGTTCGTTGATAAGCCTTTGCAGTCTTTGGTACTCTAGGTCAAAACTTCGCAGCAGCTCTAGGCCGCTTTCTTCACCAATATTAATGTTAGCAAGGTTATCAAAAGTAAAACTATAAATCATTGTATCGGCCTCTATCGTTCTAAAGTCTAGTTGCCAAAAGTTATTAGGAGTAGCCAGCGAGCTAAAATTATTTAACTGTAAAACAAAAGCATTGTCGGCATTTACTAAACGACCGCTGGGGGCAAATGAAACGCGCCGGCGGCCATCTTCGTCGTTATCAATAATAAATATGCCCTGAAAGTTATCGCCGTCAATCGTATCTATACTAATAAAACGCCCGGCAAATTCACTAAAGCGTCCTTCTTCTAAAATAATGTGCGGGTTACTGCTGGCAATACGGCGGGCTACTTCTTCGTAATTATTGGTAGAAATAGGCATAAGCCAGTTGGTAACGATAAAAGCTACGATAAAGGCCATTAAGCTGTATAAAGCAAAGGGTTTAAAAATTTCTTTGGTGGTAAAACCTTGCAGCCGCATAGCCAATATTTGGTTAGTTTTACTAAAGCTTGTTAAGGCTAATAAGGTGGCCAGCATACTAGAAAAAGGAAAGGCCCACATAAAAATAATGGGTGAAAAAGCAATGATAAGCTCTAGAATAAGCCATAAGCTAATATTGTTAGCCACTAAAAGCTCAATCTCTACTAATAATTGGTTAATAACTAATATAAGATAAAGCAAACTTAAAGTTACCAAATGATATTGTAGGTAGCTTTTAAGCAAGTAACGCTCTATAATATTAAAATGTTTACTAAAGTGTTTGTAAAAAAGCTTTATCAACTATTATCACCGCTCCGTAGCTTACCAAAAATAGGTGATGAGGGCTAGTAGCCAGCAGCTTTAAGCCTTCAAAGTTAGTTAAGAAAGGGTCATTTTTTGGCAAAAAATTATTTATTTTAGTTACTAACTCTTCGGTTGGCTGGTCTAGGTTAAGGTTTGCGTGCTCAAACAGGGCAGCGCTAGAAAAAAAAGAAGCTGGCTGCCATTTATCTTCATAGTAAAACCATACATCGCTTTCTGCAATGGCCACTAAATCGTTAAAAAAAATAAAAATTTCGCTTACTTTAGCTAAAGATGGGGTATCACTGGCCACAAAGTTATGGCCGTTTAGGGTAAAAAGATTTCCCTCCCGTAATAAAACTAGCTGGCCATTATAGCTAACCAGTTGCCGGCTATTTGCTAAAGGAAAAAAGCTAATAGCTTCGCTCTCTTTGTGATAACGTAATAAGCCGTCGACGGCGATAGCCCATACTTCGTTTTCATTTATGTAAAAGCTATTAATTTGGCCGCCGCTTTGCCGTAAAGTTAGTATATGATTGTTTTGTAAATTATATTTAACAATGCTGCCGGCTTCATCACCTAGCCATAAGCTATTATTATCATAGGCTAAGGTAGTAATCGCTGGACTAGTAAGGCCAACTTCGTGATAATTTAGCTGAGTTATAAATAAACTAAAAACTAAGCGATGATAATGGGGCAGCCAATCATCATTTAAATTTTTAGGGTTAATTGTTAAAAGTAAAGCTTTAGTCAGCTGTTGCTGCTCTGCGGTAAACTGCTCAAAGAGGTAAAGGGTTAACTCATCATTGGTTAAAACCGGTTCCGGTGCCATTGAGGGTAGTTCGACAGGATTATTTATAGGGGTTGGTTCATTTAAAGGTTGTGCCGCTCCCTCTAAATTATTTGAGGGAATAGTCGCACAGGAGAGCAAATTTAGTAATATAAATAATAAAGTTATCCTACAACGATGGGTTGCGGCACCGTTTATAGCGGCTTGTAATGGCGCCCAAATTATTTTTTCAGTTTTCAATTTTCACCTTTCACTTATTTAGTAACCGCTGCTGCCAAAGCCGCCTGCTCCTCGCCTCGTTGCCTTTAATTTGCTTACTTTAATAAATTTAGCTTGCACTACAGGGCTAATAACTAATTGGGCAATGCGGTCGCCATTTTTAATGGTATAATCTTCGTTACTTAAGTTAATTAAGGGTACTTTAATTTCGCCGCGATAATCGCTGTCGATGGTGCCTACCCCATTTATTACCATAATGCCATATTTACTGGATAGGCCGCTGCGGCTGCGCACTTGCCCTTCGTAGCCGTTAGGGATAGCTAATATTAAGCCGGTGCTAATGATAGCTTTAGCTAGTGGTTTTAAAGTAATATCTGCGGCAATTAAAGCTGTTAAATCGGCACCGGCGGCATGGTTAGTGGCATAAAGCGGAGTATGGCCTGCCAGCTGCCGTACTTTAATTTTCTTCATAGTTAAATTATCGGGTTTGCCAGCCTACAGCTTTAAAAGAGGGCCTGCAACCCGTTTGCATGTAATGCAGCAATTTATTTTACTCTCATTAAATATTAATTAAATTAATACTATTATTAGAAAACTCGCTTTCTTTTTTGTAGTAAGTTGGCAAAACGGTCGTAATCATCGGGTATAGGTTTGTCTTTTATGATGTGCATATCGGTAAAGGTTAGCTTAAATTCGTTGGGTTGCCACCACAGCCAAGCTTTGTGTCGCTCGCCGTATGAGCGCAGGTAAAACTCATATTGTTTATAGTAATGGTTATAATGAAACTCGCTATCAATAATTTCAAAATATTCTTTTGATGAAATTTTGGGTACAAAGCTATGGTTGTTATCAAAACCGGTAAAGCTAAAGATTCTTTTAAACCAAAAACCGTCCCAGCGGTTTTCCTCCTCTATAAGTTCGCCGGCGGCCCAAGCCATTACCTCCATAATAAAGATGTTACGCACTTCATCGAGAGTGGTGGCTAAAATAAAGGCATCATGAAAGTTAAACCACCAATCGGGGGTACGCGACATTTTAGGGTATTTTAAAGCCAACTGCATAGAGGGAGAACATTTTGAGTACAGCTCTTCAAACTCTTGCCGATAACGTTTTCGTAATAAATTGTCCTTATAATCTTGTTCTTCATCATGATAGTTGGCAAAGTGATAACGCATAGGCTCTCCTGTGTTTGTTATAATAAACAATAACTATGCTGCTGTCAACTAAAGGCAGGCGCTCTTTACAACTTTAGCAAAATAAGCTAAACTAAGACATTATGGCACGATACAATTTTAGTGAAATCGAAAAAAAATGGCAAAACTACTGGGAAAGCAACCAAACTTTTAAAGTTACCGAAGATGAAAACATAGCAAAGGATAAACGTAAATATATCCTCGATATGTTCCCTTATCCCTCCGCCGCCGGCCTGCACGTTGGCCACCCCGAAGGTTATACCGCTACAGATATTTACTGCCGTTACCTGCGTGCCAACGGTTACCATGTATTGCACCCGATGGGCTTTGACAGCTTTGGCCTACCCGCCGAAAATTACGCCATTAAAACCGGCACTCATCCGCTTGTTACGACCGAAGCCAATATTAAACGTTTTAGAGAACAAATTAAGGCCTTAGGTTTTAGCTACGATTGGAGCCGCGAACTTTCTACCCACGAGCCATCTTATTACAAATGGACACAATGGCTTTTTTTACAACTATACAAACAAGGATTAGCTTACGAAAGTGAAGCGCCTATCAATTGGTGCCCCAGCTGTTTAACCGGCCTTGCCAATGAAGAGGTGTTAAACGATGGCGCTTGCGAGCGTTGCGGCACTAAAGTAACGCGTAAACAACTTAGGCAATGGTTATTAAAGATAACGGCTTACGGAGATAAATTGTTAGCCGGCCTAGATGAGTTAGATTGGCCGCCATCATTAAAAACTATGCAGCAAAACTGGATAGGCCGTAGCGAAGGAGCTTGTATCAATTTTACCGTAGAGGGTAGTAACGATGTTATTAAGGTGTATACCACTCGGCCCGATACCTTGTATGGCGCTACCTATGTGGTGCTAGCCCCTGAACATAAATTGGTGAGTAAAATTGTAACTATTAATCAAAAAGATGAGGTAAATAAATATATAGAGGCTGTGGCCTTAAAGAGCGAGCTGGAACGTACCGATTTATCTAAGCATAAAACCGGTGTTTTTAGCGGGGCTTATGCCATTAACCCTATTAACAAGGAAAGGGTACCGATATGGTTGGGTGACTATGTGCTGGCCAGTTACGGTACCGGCGCTATTATGGCGGTGCCCGGCCACGATGAACGTGATAATGAATTTGCCAAACAGTATAACCTGCCCATTATAGAGGTGGTAAACGGCGGCCAACCGGGAGAATGCTTTACCGGCGAGGGTGTTGCTATGAATAGTGATTTTATTAATGGCAAAAGCACCACAGAGGCCAAAAAACTTATTATTGATTATTTACAAGAGCATAACTTAGGTGAAAAAACTGTACAATACAAATTACGCGATTGGCTGTTTAGCCGCCAACGCTATTGGGGCGAGCCTATCCCTATTGTGCACTGTACAGAATGCGGAATTGTACCGCTGCCCGAAAGCGAATTGCCGCTAACCTTGCCTAACGTGAGTAGTTATACTCCTAGCGGTACTGGGGAAAGCCCATTGGCGGCCATAACCGAATGGGTAAATACTATTTGCCCTGCCTGTGGTGGCCCAGCCAAGCGCGAGACTAATACGATGCCCCAGTGGGCCGGCAGCTGCTGGTACTATTTGCGTTATACCGACCCTTTAAATGATAAAGCTTTTTGTGATGGTGCTAAAGAAAAATATTGGCTGCCTGTTAATTTGTATGTAGGCGGGGTAGAACACGCTGTGTTGCATCTACTTTACGCCCGTTTTTGGCATAAGGTATTTTATGATATGGGCTTGGTTAGCTCGCCGGAACCTTTTATTAAGCTTATCAATCAAGGTATGATATTGGGTGAAGATAACCAAAAGATGAGTAAAAGCCGCGGCAATGTGATTAATCCCGATGACATTATTACCCAGTTTGGTGCCGATAGCTTGCGCCTTTATGAAATGTTTATGGGCCCGCTCACAGCTACCAAACCGTGGGCTACCGCTGTGGTATCGGGCATAAGTCGCTTTTTGGGCAGAGTTTACGATGTAGCTAGCAAACCTGCCGGCAACGCTGAGCCGCCCATTGCTTTAACAAGGTTGTTGCATAAAACCATTAAAAAAGTTACCGCCGATACCGCTAACTTTGAGTTTAACACCGCCATTAGCGCTATGATGATTTTTATTAATGAAGCCACCAAAGAAGAATATTGTTATACAAAATTATGGCCAAACTTTGTTAAGTTATTGGCTCCTTATGCGCCGCATTTGAGTGAGGAACTTTGGCAGCGATTAGGCCATAATGACACCATAAGTTACGAGGTTTGGCCGACTTACGATGAGGCCCTAACAATAGATAATGAAGTAACCATTGGTGTACAAATAAATGGTAAGTTACGTGCTGAATTAACAGTAGCAAAAGATATAACCAGTGAAAAATTAAGTGAGCTAGCTTTGGCCAATGAAAAGGTGGCCGAGCTGGCCGCCGGCAAGGTCGTTAAGAAAGTAATAGCTATACCGGGTAAAATTGTTAATATTGTTATAGGGTAGAGGGTAGTTAGATGAGAGTATTAATCAATATTATTGTAGGTGTTAAATGGCTGTTTTGTATCTTTTCGGTTTTAATAGCTTTAGCAAGAACTTTTAGGTTGCCCGCGGTAAATAATATTCCTGCCAGTGTGGTAAGTTTTGTTGTAATGGTTTTTTTATTATCTTGGCTTGCCGAAATTATCCTTAGGCCAAAATTTACTTTACAAGTATTTATGCAATTTTTCGGTGAAGTGTATTTATTTATATGTAATTTAAAGAAAAAACCTAATAATAACTCGGCTATAGAGTATTCTTTACCTTTTGAAGATGAGTGGTTGGTGGTTAATGGCGGGATAGATAAAGAAAATAGTCACTCATGGGATATACAGGCACAACGTTACGCCTACGATTTTTTTATAACTGATAAGCACTGCAATAGTTATAAAGAAAATAAATATAAACTAGAAAACTATTACTGCTATAATCAACCTATTTTAGCGCCGGCCGATGGTGTGGTGGTGGAGATAGGCAACCGTTGCCGTGAGAGTAACATTATGCGTTTTAGCCTGCTAGATGCCTATAAAAAAGATATAAGAGGCAATTACATAGTCATAAAGCACGAAGATGAATATAGCTTAATAGCCCATATTATCAAGGACAGCTTTAATGTTAAAGTGGGGGAGGCCGTTAAAAGAGGGCAGTTAATAGCCAAATGCGGCAATAGCGGTAATTCATCGGAGCCGCATATTCACTTTCAGGTAGCGGCCGGCTCAAGCTTCTTTGCCTCTAATTCTCTAAAGATTAACTTTAAAAATATTAATTTAAAGTTAGCGCAGGATTACGCTAACAAATATAAACGCAAACCAACCAGTTTTGCACCAGACGGCAGCCACATAAGCAGAGGCTTTTTTGCTAGCAATAAGGGTACAAGCTGCCAATAAGTTAGGTTGCACCATAGTTAATAATTAAAAGACCACTTAATGGTGGTCTTTTAATTAAACTCTTAATTGTTACCTATTAACTAAATAGAAGTGCCGTCTTTAAGCACGGCATTTTTGCGTAGTACAATTATGCCGTCTCTAATCATATATTGGCTGTAATCGCCGTCTTTGCGTTTAAGTTGGTCAATCCCAATACGGCAGTTGCGGCCAATACGGGCGTTCTTATCAATAATTGTACCTTTAATAATGCTGCCACTGCCAATACCCACGTTAGGGATACCCTCTTTGGCGTTTTGCTCTATTTGTTTAGCGGTTTCGTAAAAGTCGGCACCCATACAAAGTACGCCTTCTAAACTGGCGCCCTCACGGATAATAGTGCGGATACCAATTAAACTATTTTGGATAAAGGCACCGCTAATAATAGAGCCCTCGCTGGTAATACTATTATTAATAGTACATTGGTTAATTTTAGAGGGCGGTAAATCCAGTCGGCGTGTATAAAGCGGCGAGCCGGCATCGTACATATTAAAAGCCGGTACGGGGCTGGCTAAATCGAGGTTAGCCTCGTAAAAGCTTTTGATAGTACCAATGTCCTCCCAATAATCTTGGTGTAAATAGCTGGAAACCTTTAGCTTACCGATACAATTAGGAATAATATCGTGGCCAAAATCGTCTTTATCGCTAGCCAGTAACTCCTCTAGGGTATCGCGGTTAAAAAAGTAAATACCCATACTGGCCAAATACTCCTTTTCGGCTGGAATATTGTGAGCTTTACGGTAAGCATCAGGTATTTTAAGCTCACTAATATCGGCCGTAGCGCCCGGTTTTTCGACAAATTTGGTAATGAACCCTTTCTCATCAATTTGCAGTATGCCTAAATCGCCGGCGCGTTCGCGGGAAACCGGTAAGATACCCAAAGATAGTTCGGCTCCCGATTTAAGATGTTCGTTATGAAATTTACGAAAATTCATACGGTACAGTTGGTCGCCCGACAAAATTAAATAATATTTATAATTTTCGGCGCTGGTAGTAAAGTGGTACAAATTTTTACGCACGGCATCGGCGGTGCCGCGATACCATTCGGTACGGTCGGGTCTTTGCTCGGCCGATAGGGTGTAAATAAACCCACCGCTAAAAGTATCTAGCTGGTAAGTGCTGCTAATATGAAAGTTAAGGCTGGCACTGTTAAACTGTGTTAAAATAAAGATGCGCCGTAAATCGCTGTTAATACAGTTAGAGATAGGCACATCAATAAGCCTATATTTGCCGCCAAATTGCACGGCCGGTTTAGAGCGTTGCTCGGTTAAAGGAAAAAGCCTGGTACCTTGCCCGCCGCCCAATATAATAGATAATACTTCGTTTTCCATACTCTCTCCTTATTTAATCTAATTATATAAGATAAAATTTTTTAAAAATAAAATTATATGTTTTCACCATTATAAACCGGTAATGCTATAAAAGCAAGTTTTTTTAGTTAATAAAAAATTAATTAGTTAAAACTTGATTTTTTTAAACTATAGCATTAGGCAAATAGTAAACTTAGGTAACTATATACTACTTAAACTATAGCTGCAAATGGCCAACAGCCAGTTGCTCGTAAATTATAAGTTATCTTTAAATATTTGTCAATTAAATTATTTTTATATTTAAAAAACGGTTAAAGAAATAAAAAGTATTATAATTGTATTAAATTCAAAGATTAATCAAGTAGACTGTGTTATAATGAAAATGAGGCTATGAGTAAAGATTAAAAAAAATGTGTAAAAAATAAGTAACCCCTTTTACTAATTTTTATTTATAAAAGGGGTAATAAATTAATACGTTGTTCTTGCGTGATTTATCCTAAATTAAAAACTGCATGGCAACAAAAAATACCGCCATTATTAAGGTAATCGGCTTTACTTCTTTAAAGCGGCCGGTTAGTAATCTTATTAGAGTATAAGTAATTAAACCAATGGCTACCCCGCTGGCAATGCTGTAGGTTAAAGGCATCATTATGATGGTAATAAAGGCCGGTATAGCGTTGGCGTAATCGGTTAAATCTATATCTATTAATGAGGCCAACATAAATACCCCTACCATTACTAAGGCCGGAGTGGTAGCCGCCGCCGGGATAATTAAAAAAAGCGGCGAAAAGAATAACATTAAGGCAAATAAGACGGCTACGGTAGCGGCGGTAAGACCGGTGCGTCCGCCGGCAGTTACCCCGGCAGCGCTTTCTACAAAGATAACCTGCGGGCTGGTACCTAAAGCAGCGCCAAAGATGCTGCTAAAAGCATCGGTTAAAAAAGCCTGCCTGCTGTTAAGGATATTGCCTTTTTTATCTACCAAACCAACTTTTAAAGCTATACCGATGAGGGCGCCCATCGTGTCAAAAATATTTAAAAAGATAATGACAAAAATTACTAAAAGCATATCAAAGCTAAACAGCTCGCTAAAATCGAACTGCCAAAAAACCGGCGCCAGCGAGTGTGGCAAGCTAACGGGGCTGGTTAAACCGGCTATATCGGTAACTCCTAAAGGTATACCAATAATAGTGGTAATAATAATCCCTAATAATAAGGCAGCTTTTATTTTTAATACAAGCAGGGCCGAAGTTATGATAATACCGATAAAAGCAAGACTGGCAGCGCCGCCACCGGTAATATCGCCTAAACTAACTAAAGGCGGGCCTTGTACAATAATACCGGCATTGGTTAAACCGATGGTAGCTACAAATAAACCGATACCGGCGGCGATAGCTTTACGTAAAGTAGGCGGCACAGCCTCTAAAAGCAGCTCGCGTACTTTAAACAAGGTAAGTAATAAGTAAATAATACCGCCCACAAAAACGGCCGTTAAGGCAAATTGCCAGCTTTTACCCATACCTAAAACAATGGTGTAGGTAAAAAAGGCATTAAACCCCATACCGCTGGCCATAGCAAAGGGCAGCTTGGCGTAAAAAGCCATAATTAAGGTGGCCACCACAGCGCTTACGATAGTGGCCGTCATTACGGCCCCTCTGTCCATACCGGTGGCCGATAAAATGGCCGGGTTTACGGCGATAATGTAGGCCATCGCCATAAAGGTGGTTACTCCAGCGGTTAACTCGGTTTTTACCGATGTTCCATATTCTTTGAGCTTAAACATCTTTTCTAGTGTCATAAAACTCTCTCTCCTTAATTATTATTATACTATCTGCTATAAAGTTGCAAGTAGGTAACATATTTTTACTAATTGTTGTTAATGATTGATTATTTTAAGCTAAATATGCTATCCTGCTAGATGGAGCTGGTTAAAACTAGTTTTAAAGATGAGCTTTTTATTACGGCTTTAGTTTTAATGATAATACGGTAGGTAATTTAGCGCTTGACTTGTGGGATATAAATAATGACAATAACCTTAGAAACGAGTTAAGAGCGGCTTATCATCACTGTAAAGCCAATACTCCTAATCTTATTGAAGGGCCATCAGGATTTATCTTACTATATAACTATAATTTCATTACTGGCGAAATAACCGTTACAGGCGGTTAGGGGTTATTTTTGTAATAAAGGTTTTGTAACTGTTTTACCTATTGTAAAATGGCTACGATTTTGTTATTATTTTGAGCTATGAATAATAAAATTGTGGTAAAAGGTGCCCGTGAGCACAACTTAAAAAATATCGATTTATCTATCCCTCGTGATAAATTAGTGGTGGTTTCGGGGGTTTCCGGCAGCGGCAAAAGCAGCCTTGTCTTTGATACGTTATTTGCCGAAGGGCAACGGCGTTATGTGGAAAGCCTATCGGCTTATGCACGCCAATTTTTAGGGCGTTTAGATAAGCCCGATGTCGATTATATTGAAGGTCTGTCGCCGGCCATTAGTATTGAGCAAAAAACCACCGGCCGCAACCCGCGCAGTACCGTTGGCACCATTACCGAAATTTACGACTATTTACGGCTGCTTTATGCCCGCATTGGCAAAGCTTTTTGCCCCAAAGATGATACTCCCATTGATAAACAAAGCTTAGACCAAATTATTGCCAGTGTGATGACCCTAGAAGATGGAGAAAAGCTAATGATATTAGCTCCGGTAGTAAAGGGGCGCAAGGGTGAACATCAAAAAGTTTTTGATGATGCCCGTACGATGGGCTTTACAAGGGTGCGGGTAAATGGCGCTCTTTATAGCTTAGAAGAAGAGTTTAACTTAGAGAAACAAAAAAAACATAGCATAGATGTGGTGATAGATAGGCTGGTAATGGGCGCCGATATTCGTAAGCGTTTAGCCGAAGCCGTTGAAGTAGCCTTAAGTGTGGGGCAAGGCGATATGTTGGTGGCCTTTGCCGATGACAGCAAACGTAAAGATTTATTTTTTAGCGAAAATGGCAGCTGCCCTACCTGTGGCTTTGCTATGCCGGCCCTCGAGCCACGATTGTTTAGTTTTAACAACCCCTTTGGTAGCTGTCCTACTTGCAGCGGGCTGGGCAACACGTTAGAATTTGACGAAAATTTAATTATTCCCGATAGAACTTTAAGTTATAACGAGGGGGCTTTTGCTATCTTTAGCGGGCAATCGGCATGGTATAACAGCCGGTTTGAAAGTCTTGCTAAACACTATAACTTTAGTTTAGATGACCCCATCAATGAAATTGACCCCAAAATTGTGCATATTATGCTGTACGGCAGCGGTAAAGAAAAAATTCATTTTAAATATGTAACGCAAAGCACCAACAACACCTACGAAAAAAATGATAGTTGGGAAGGTGTTATTAGTGAGATGTGGCGGCGTTACAAAGAAAGTGATAGCGAAGGTGTGCAAAAATATTACGAAGAGTTTATGAAGGAACAGCTCTGCCCAGAATGTAAGGGCGAACGCCTGCGCCACGAGGCTTTGGCGGTACGTGTGGGCGGTAAAAATATTAACCAAGTTACCGGCCTTGCGGTACGCGATGAGATAGATTTCTTTAAAGGGTTACAACTAAGCGAGAATGAGCAAAAGATTGGCCGGCAAATCTTTAAAGAGGTTTTTGATAGGTTAAACTTTATGCAGGCGGTGGGGCTAGATTATCTGTCGTTAAACCGTAAATCGGCCACTTTAAGCGGCGGCGAAGCCCAGCGCATTAGGTTAGCTACACAAATTGGCAGCAGTTTAATGGGTGTGCTTTACATCTTAGATGAGCCCACTATCGGCCTGCATCAACGTGATAACGATAGGTTATTAACCACTTTAAAACATTTGCGCGACTTAGGTAACACCCTCATTGTGGTAGAACACGATGAACAAATTATCAAAGATAGCGACTATCTTATCGATATTGGACCCGGCGCCGGTGTGCATGGCGGTACGGTAGTGGCTGCCGGTACTCCAGCGGAGGTAGCCTTAATTGAGAACAGCCCCACCGGTCGTTATTTAAGCGGCAGAGAGGTAATAGAGCTGCCTAAAGAACGGCGCAGCGGTAACGGTAATTTTATTAAGATAAATGGAGCGCGCCAAAATAACTTAAAGGATATTAGTGTGAGCTTTCCTATAGGCGCTTTTACCATTATTACGGGGGTATCGGGCAGCGGGAAAAGCACCTTACTTAACGATATTCTCTTTCCTACTATGAACAATTTTTTGCATGGCAGCCATCATTCGGTGGGTGAAGTGGGTAACATTGAGGGTATTAAGGAAAATTTTGATAGCCTGATCAGCATTGACCAAGCGCCGATTGGCCGCACGCCGCGCAGTAACCCGGCAACTTATGTGAAGCTGTGGGACCCAATCCGCGACCTCTTTGCCGACCTTAACGAGAGCAAGGCGCGTGGTTACAAAAAAGGCCGTTTTAGCTTTAATGTGAGCAGCAAACGTGGCGGCGGACGCTGTGAGAGCTGCGAGGGCAGTGGTGTTAAAAAAATTGAGATGCACTTTTTGCCCGATGTTTTTGTAACTTGCGACGTTTGCGGCGGTAAACGTTTTAACCAAGAGACCCTTGAGGTACGCTACAAAGGTAAAAATATTTACGACATTTTAACTATGACTATTGAAGAGGCCAGCAGCTTTTTTGAGGCCATTCCTCAGGCTAAAAAGAAGTTAGATACTTTAGTTGAAGTTGGGCTGGGTTACATCACGCTTGGTCAATCGGCCTTAACTTTAAGTGGTGGCGAGGCACAGCGCGTAAAGTTGGCGCTGGAGCTAAGCAAACGCAGTACCGGTAAAACTTGTTATATTATTGATGAACCTACCACCGGCTTACATTTTTTGGATGTAAAAAAATTACTTACCAGCTTACAAAGTTTAGTAGATAAAGGCAACACCGTTATTTTGATTGAGCATAATCTAGAGGTAATTAAGTGCGCCGACTATTTAATAGATTTAGGCCCCGAAGGCGGCGATAAGGGCGGTAATGTGGTGGTTACCGGCACACCCGAAGAGGTGGCAGCCTGTGCCGAAAGTTATACAGGACAATATTTAAAGCCGCTGTTATAGGTGAAAGATGAAAAGTGAAAATTAGAGAAAGATAAGACTGAAAACTTAAGAGGAAATTAATAATGAACAAAAAAATAATTGTTTTATCTGTAACAGTTTTGTGGCTATTTTCTAGCTGTATGAAGGAAAACCCTGATGATATTGTTACGGTAAATATTGGATACAATCAAGATGTTACTGTCAATCTTAATCAGCATTATAGTAGTTCTGTCTTAAGTATTGGTCATACCAACGACGTTACTCTTAATATGGCTTATGTTAATACGAGTTTTGAAGTAATTACCTTTAAGGCTATACATAGTAATATTATTGACATTAGTGTCGGTTATAATAATGTATTTATTTTTAATAATATGGATATTAATCATAATAACCATATTACCTTTATGGGCCATAATAATACAATAACTATGGATGTTATCGGTATGTTGCATAGTAATAATATTATTTTTAGCGGTAATAATACTATGATAACTATGAATATTTCTAACGCATTACACAGCAATAATATTGTTTTTAAGGGAAATGATAATATAATTTATATCAATGATAGTACTATCAATATTATTGATAATGGGGTAAATAATATTATTATAAGAGAGTAATGGAGCGCTGTCTGTAATTGATTCATTATGGAATAAAAGATTTTAAACTAAAACAGGGCATTATTTATGAATAAATTATTATTAATTTTCTTATCATTAATTATTGCTACTAATGGAGTTATGGCCGCTATATAAATATTTTATAATGGCTTATTAAGATGATGAGTTACAAAAATATTTAACATCGTTTACTGAGCAAAAATTTATTCATTATTAATGCATATATATTGAGTAATAAATAGTGGAGTGATAATAGCTAGAAAAGATAGTTTTGTTTATCAATTAATGAAGTAAGGCGGTTAATTCGCTATAATAAGTGTTATAAAAAAGAAGCCATCAATTTTTATTGATGGCTTCTTTCTAATCATTTACCTACCTAATACTATAAAGCACACCGGCTGTGCGGCCAAATACTTCGGGCATATACATAGCCTCTGCCATTACAGGGGGCGTAGGGTAAACTCCGCGTCTATCGGCGGTAAATAAAAAACTTACTTCTTGTCGGCCCTGCGGGAAAACATTCCAAAAATATTGCACTTCGTTAGCGTTAATAGTTTGGCTGCTTATACCATCAAAGATAAAAGGGTTTTGCGCCGTTGTTCCGGCTGCTTGGTCTAAAGGAATAGCGCTATTGGCAAAATTGGCATTTAAAATGGTAGCCCCCGATGGCACAGGCACGCGCAGCGCTACAAAGGTGCGGTT
>Ga0131853_10001994_pt1 | contig 36500 bp, 20 predicted proteins | sample TergutLab28metaG_FD_92764 | JGI IMG/M metagenome (GOLD analysis project Ga0131853, IMG submission 92764) | Labiotermes labralis P1 segment gut microbial communities from Petit-Saut dam, French Guiana - Lab288 P1 (version 2) (version 2) | ecosystem: Host-associated > Arthropoda: Insects >... | reverse complement strand
TTGCATTGGTCCGTATGCGGATTTTATCTACCTTCCATTCCTTACAATCACTGATGCCACCCCTCTATTCACGAAAAACACCAAAATGCCTAATATTTAAAAAAAAAAAAAAAAAAAGGTTGCTGGTGGCTTTTTCGAGCCGCGAATTTAGCCTACGGCGAAGCAGAATTCAGTAGAAAAGTGGATGGGAGACTAGTTTTTTTTCGTAATATTTTATTTGCAAAAACACAAATTTATAATGTGCAGTTACATATTTTAACTGTATGTGTCAAAAACTGTCTGTTCTGCAACAGCGAAGCTACAAGTGTAACTAAACAACACCGCTGCACTTTACACTGCATTCAAACTGCAGCATACCCGTTATGTATTACAGTCACAGCAATGTCCTTATTATCCTTTACAACTTAAAATCAACACTCTAAAGTTAAACCGTACATATAAAAAAAATTCTGAAGGTGACATGTTTCGTTATTACTGCCGTCTTAAGCCCAGATGATAATAATGCAACCTCAACATTAATACAGAAAAGATATTATGCATCAACATGAAAGACAAAAATATAGAAAGCATACAAAACCCACAAAAAGAACAAAAGCATAAAACAATGGTGAAAATACGTTTTAAAACAGAATAGAAACCCGCCTAAATATAGGTACCTCCCTAAAGAAATTAGCATCTCAAAGAAACTGGGCTACATAATCTGAAAACGTTGCTGGATCAAGAAAAGGAAGGGAAAAAAACGGTTCTACGTCACATACACAGTGTAGCCAGTAGAGTGACTAGCCTACGGGCTAGAAAATTAACACTTTTTGCGACGAACAACACACGAATTGACGTTACATATCTTCGCGATGCATAAGTGGCTTACCTACTTCAATATTGTGAGAGGAACTGTCTAACACAGCAAAAGAAAACTGACTAGTAATGCATAATCTTCCATTCCACTTCAGATAAAAATAAAAGTCCCCGGACGTCTTAAAACTTCATATCTATATGAAACCAAGTGATAAGTTCAGGAGATATAATAAGCACCCGGAGAAACAAACTCTTAATAACGGATTGGTAATTAACCAACTTAATGCACAAATTCTTGTTTTATAATAAGAATATACCTCTACATGTTTCGAGCACTATGTGCTCATCATCAGGAGGTCAAAATTGTATTATACAGCATCTGGTATCATCACACCTGTAGGTGGCCGTCCCGTGCACAGTCCTCTCTCAACCTGTTCAGCGGACGGCCACCTACAGTGTGTGATGATACCAGATGCTGTATAATACAATTTTGACCTCCTGATAATGAGCATATAGTGCTCGAAACATGTAGAAGCATATAATAAATCTTATTATAAAACAAGAACTTGAGCATTAAGTTGGTTACCTACCAAAATTATAACGAGATGCGCGGTCAGCAAAACATCAAAACTCTTAATAACGGGTTAATTTTATGCACTATGTGCAAAAACGTATTCAAAAATGACGCCGCAGCGCCTTCCAATCAAACTGCTTCCGCCTTACTCTAAAAGCCTACTTAATTAAGAAACAACTCCTTTCAAGACAAGATCAGTTTTGTGTCTGAATTCCATCTGAACACGAAAACTCACTTCCGTAAGCAGTATATTAATGGAAAGGCAAGGAATTAACGTACAATCAGCCAGTATTTTGCCCCCAAATGCACCCCCGCCAAGAACTACCAACCTCAGCTAACCTCAAAGCGCTCTGACACGTACTATTTACCCACTTACACCAACAACCTAGCAGCCATGAAATATCAATCACTGTTTGCAATTTCTGATCCTCCACACCTTATGTAGACATTTCATGTTTTACGATCATGTACTCCAGGAACTGCTGTTCATTCGTTACACAAACTGAAAACTGGTGGATGTGCCTTTCGTCTAGTCACAAACACGAATTGTATATGTGTGTGCCAGCGTTGGCAAAGACACGACCTCAAAATCCAGTAATGAGTAATTGTGTAATACATTCTACCATGCTAATAATTTCTTTAGATCCGATGCCTCTGCGTGGGAGTAACAAATTCAAAATTCCTCAATAAAACTAAATAAAACAGATTCGTCAATACAACTACAAAAAAAAAAAAAAAAGGAACGTAGTTTTGACTTCATAAAAAGCCTGCCACATGCACAGAGTTCATGTTTTTACTCCGTTTTTTTTAAAAGGAATAACACAGTTTATATATCCACAAGCAATGGAAAGAAACCTAATTAACAGCATGGCCTCGGTCAGGCAGTAAGTAGTCGGGCTGTTATTCTGCATAAACTGACAATTCAACCCTTCAAAATGTCTCTCCGTTCTAGCACGAGCGTAGTTAGCGAACGATGTCGAATATCTTCACGTCAAGTTGGGCCGCTTGTGTGCAGACCGGTAAACAACACGAGGAAACGACATATTTCACATATCTCCATTCACAGTCCGTAGGGGTGTTTTTCAGATATTGCACCGACGTACTCTAAGTAAACGAGATACTGAGTCATCAATCAACACAACAGATATGCGATCTGAGGTTCTCACTGCGGTACAATTCACACTGAGAATTTCTAGGTCGTAGCACTGTGCGTTTACCAATGTTTCGAAGAAACTTACTTCAACATTCTACCTTGAAAATGGAAGCAGCAGGATCCTCCGAAAAGCCGGCAACTCTGTCTCATTTCTGATCACACTAGCCAACATAAATAAGTAGGCCACCACTCCAAAATACTTGTACGTTATATCACTACTACAGATTATGCTTACGTTCGTTATAACGTTACAATTCTCATACAAGTCCAGAATTAACAACAAACAGCAATTTGTCGAGGGAATGGACACAACCCGTCTGGTAGAAGCCCCCTGGTGACCTAAATCTACTAACAGTGCTACATACAACCAGACTTCTTCTTTAACTCCTGAATTGCGTTCCTGAAAAGTGGGCGCAAATCAAGAGTGATACTACCACCAGAATTAAAGGGTAGACGTAATAGAATGCAGCCAGCCAAAGAGCGTCAAGCCGAAAATTAAAGCACATTAAAAAGTGGTGTAAATTAACACGGGGCGTTAAAGCAAAAAGGGTGTGAACCAAGGGCTAGGTGTATTTTGGGCAGCTGACTACATAACGCCTGAAGAAGGGACATAGTTATCATCCCACATGGCTGGCATCAACATACTTGTTTACTTTATGACACAGTCGTTCCAGAATTGAGGAGGATTAGGAAGCAACGATTTGGAAAAGGATTTGCAAGGATATAAAAGCCCGGCATTTGCCTAGAGAGACTAAAGAAAAACAGGAAAACCTCGAGCATGATAATCGTGTCCCGGCTGGCACAGAACTACACCACCTCTCATATTCAACTCAGGTTGTTTCCCGCTTGCGCCAACTTGTCCATTGTCTAGGAATCGATTTAAATTTGAAATCTGCGTGAAACAAAGTTTCAGGCCGGAAGTTATGTAATTGTAGCTCTACCGTCGTAATTCCCATCACTGGTAGGTGGCATGTATTTGTGCGTGCGTGGCTCTTCTCTATCCTTCATTCATTACAATTTTCACGCCACGTATCCATAGCAAATACAATAATGTACGCCTAATTTCAAGATAACACGGATTAAAGTTCATCCAATTTCCGAGGCGTGTGACCAGATTCCACGGCAAAGCGCAATGAACTGTTTCAACATACATACTCCCTCGCAGCCGGCTGAACAAAGCTGAAGACTAGACTGCTCTGGAGATCAAATATGCTAGTTAACATCTCGATATTGGTTGAAGATTTATTTTGGGCAAATGTATTCGAACAAATATCGATTTAAACTTTGCAGTTATACGACTAAGACTCTAATGAGCATAGTCACTCGGCTCAAGAGCACACCCAGAATTTTTCATTTGGGTGGGGTGGGCTGACCCTGAGCCCACATATAAAATTTGTTATAAAAATCATGTCATTAGTATAAATGTAAACAACCCTGTTTGCAACTGAATTTATATACATACAAATACATGTTCCATGACTCAGTGTCCAACTTCGTTTTTTTTTTTTTAAATCTTATGAATTCATTTTTCAATATTCTAATGCACTAGTCATCAGATGAATTCAGTGGCTGAAAGGAGAATCATGTGAAAACTTTTGATAGCATCATGTCTAAAAAATCTGTGTTTTTTAAACTTCGGTTTTGCGGGTTTGGGGGGAGGGGCAACAGCCATTGCTCAGCCTGTCAAGAAATTCACCAAACTGTATGGAATCAGAATATTCATTACCATGCTCACAACAGCACACCATATTCCCTATCCTGAGCCAGATTAATTTAGTCCATGGCCTCCCATTTTGTTTAAGATTCATTTATGTCCAGGTTTTGCACGTGGTTCCTTCCTTCAGGTTTTTTTTCTGCCAAAACCTATGCACTTGTTTTCTCCCCACATGTGTTACATGCCCCACCCATTCCATCCTCCTTGATTTTATCACACAAATAACAGTTGGAGAGCACAAATCATTATGTTTTTCCTTACGCTAGATCCTCTCGTCTATTGGTACTTCCTCCTTCTCAGGTGCAGTACCCTGTACATGAACAATAGTCAACTACATGACTCAAAAAGTTATTAGTACTATGATGGTGAAGCTAGCAATGCGACAGACACAAGACATTTGTTGTCTTTCTGTGATGTTTCCTCGCATCCTGATTTAAAGGGCCTGTCTTCATGTGTTCTGTAGAGAAGTAAAATTAAACCACAAAGTCTTGGGAAGAGGAATGATCTATCCAAATGCTAATTAAGCCTAGAAGTAAAAGCTATTCCCAATCTCTGGGCAACCAACTGACATCCTTTCAGGAAGTTCTGCCAGGAATATATCACTTAGGTATAAGCTGAATATAAGTACAAATGTGGACCAATGGAAACTGTAATTAGCAGGAATGACATAAGAGTTACACTGTAGATATTAAAGAGGAGGGGAAATGAGTTCAACAGTATAATGTGGAAATGTAAGGAAAACAGACGGTAAAATAGATGGCATAAACCCCATATTTGTATGTCACTGCAATAATATTTTGTTAGCCCTTACCCCTCTCCCCCCCCCCCCATCCCAGCTCTAAGTTCAGTCCATTATATAGTACACAAGAAGACATGCATAAATTATAATTTTAAGTTTATGATAACAACAATGAAGACTACCCATTGTCAGTGAATGAATGAGTGTGGAGCACTGGTGAATGATCCTGACAAGGGAAAACTAAAGTACTTAGAGAAAAATCTGCCCCAGTGCCAATTTGTTAACCATAAAATCCACTTGGACTGATGTGGGATCAAACTGGGCCTCGGTGGCAAGAAGCTGGTAACAACCACCTCAGCCATGGCACGGTTCTACAGATTATGAAGTTTATCATTATAAAATAAACTGAATTCTAACTCAATGTGTAAATAGAGTCTCCATTACTACATTGTCAGATACATGTAATTTACATTATTCTTTCTATGTGTGATACTGTATTGCACAACCATACAAAATATAAAATTACTATTTTGTACATCATGACAACAGGGGATGAGAAGCCGTCTGAAATGAATAATAAAAATAATAATGATGACTTGTAATACATTTTCAAATGCTTTATTACACATGGTTAGGTTGATTTTATTCCTGCTTCTGGTTTGATAGCACATTCACATTTTATTTATATGTACCTCTAGATTAATTTTCCTCCTGGCCTGCACATAAATTTATGCATTTTCTTTTTGACATTTACATTCTCCCAGCAAGTTAACACCATTAACGTAAACAAGCGGGTTCAAATCCTAATACATTAGTGGTCACAAGATTCAAGTATCTGCTCACCGACTGCCCATCCAGCCCAAAGATTTTCATTGTTTTCCTCATTTTCTTCAGGTACATGTCAGCATTGGCCTATTCCAAACTACTCCATACCTCTCCCCTCCAAATCATTACACTTATCTAGTCATTCAATACCTGATTAACTAAGTTAGTGAAAGCACTGTTAAATAAACCATAAGCAAGCAAGCACATAAATAAATAGATAAATATCTATGTTCATCAAGACACAATTAGGATCATCAGGAATCCAAATATTTATGACTTCTAACAGAGTTTTCTTAATCACAACCTCACCTTATCCACAAGAACCAGATAAATTCACATAAAAGATCACCAAGGGAGACAACCCTCAAGAACCACAATTTAAAAGTTGAACTTCCTGTAACTTTCATTAATACATCAACTTATTAATGTACAGGTTTCTCCAGTAACAAGCATGGCTTACATGCCTATCAGTTATATACGAATTTCACAGTCTTAAGCTAATGTGAACAGCAGAAAAGATAATCGGGCTTTCAAGACAACGTAATAACTGGGGTAATACGGTCTCTCTGCAAAAATGTAATTCTATACAATTAGTGAAACTGTCTTGTAATCATCATACACTATCTAATGATTACCCAAAATGCAGGGTGCCTGCCGCTGTCCTACTATTCTAAGGGTAAAATGTAGCCATTTTAAGTTATACTGGCCAACAACGATTTCTAATACAATTTTAAGAAGAGCACAAAAGTTTGCTAGATAAATTCTTTAAACATGCATTACAAAAGACAAACTCATAAAACTCCACATGTGACGTTAAGCAAATTGTAAATACAAATAACTGCAAGCGTTCTGGACATCAACTCAGTTTTTAGGAGAATTTGGAAATTTGCCAACTCACTAACACCCCTACCTGTTTGGACGGGATTGTTTTTCACGCTGTACGCACCATCTTGCCTTAGTAACAGTGATCTAGTTATTCTTCCAGACACTAGAAAGCTAAAATATTGACCTACATACACAGCCATCAACAGGAACATATTAACCCTTACCTCCTTTTCTCTTTCGGAGGCTTCGCCAATTTGGTCTCCATTATAAACTTGTCACTAACTACAACTAGAGCACGGTCTCAGTTACCAAGTAACACAAGTTCTTCTAATTCACATTACAAACACCAAATCCTTCTTAGAATCCTTCTGTATCACTCACTGACCACACACGGAACCTATTGCGTCAGTAAAACGTTGGTGGCCTCTATAGACGATCACTTATACACACGGATCATCTATCTGGGTATGAATAAACACCTTTACAAACTATTTCCCGAGTCGCATGACATGTCTAATATGGCGTTTACGGGCATTGACGTAACTTCAGATTACAAATATACACATCTTGAAACACGTTAACTGTAAGACCGCCTAATCATAAGGCCAGTTGCATTCTCTACGTGGATCACGCAAGTTCTATTTTAATGTATTTGAAAGAAAAATTAAACACACATTCAATAACGCCGACTGGCATGACTAACGTAGTACATTTCTTCCAGCCAGGCTTGCAACTTGGTGATCACGGATTAGATGTACGCGCGATAGACAAGTCCACATAGTAACAGCAGCGACATCTTAAAGAGGGAACGAATGTACTTCCACGAACCCCAATTCGCAAGAGTTCGCCACGTGCGTTTAAGTTACCCACTTCACCCCCACCTATCATAAAGCAGACGTACATTCAACCTCACAGACCAACACACGAAAACTTGATGGCCTAATATTTATAAATTAACACTCGAATCTTATAATACTTGTCTCGCTTTCATCCAGCATATCAGAGACTAATCACTGTCAGCACCTCTGAGAGAATCCCAACACAGCCAGAGGTTACTGTTACCAACATACATGACCAAAACAGCAAAAATTCGACATTCGGAGGACGGCGCATCGTTATGTATTCTTATAATGAAAGCCAACGAGATGCAATATTTCTCAAATATATTTGATAAAGTACTCTACATGTTTCGGGCATGATGGACTGTGGACCTGTTGGAAACATGTACTTTTCAAATAAATTTGAGAAAGTGTATTTAATTGGCTTTCATTAAAAGAACAAAACAGCAGTTAATATACAAACACAATACTGGCCAAAAAAACAAAACAAAAAAAAAAAAGGTCACAAACTGTGACCCCACTTCAACGTCTAATAACAGTAACACTTGAATCACCGTGAGCATACATGTAAAATGCAAACTGCATATTAGGCTTTGGGTAGGACTACCTATAAATCATTTCTGTACATGCAAATCAGTCAGGATTTGGCTTTGTGTGATACATGTTCAATTTCTCACATACCTCCTCCTCTGATGTAGGTAAATAAACCTCCACAGCAGAACCAACCAATGTGAAAATCCCACTTAAATCCTTTACAGATCACAAACATGACACCCAACTTGAAAACACCTGGCATCTGCAGTGCTAGCTTAACTGGTTAAATGCAAGACACGTTATCACAATCACACACAAAGAATCATTTCCTTTATGTACACAAGTTTTATGTTTTTGTAATACTGTTTTACAAAATAATATTTTGTAAGTTCAATATACATTCTAAAATGTTATGGGATGTGCTTTACAAAGTGAAAGAATGGAATAAAACTATAATGCAATGTAAAGTCACTCAAATGAACCAAGGGGGGGAAATGTATGTAGTTGATAAGTTCAGTTTTCCATAATTTTTAGTTCACAACCTTCAATCAGTGTGATGGCACTTCAGAACCTGTAACTTGAATTGGACTGTCATGCTGTCAAATTACACAAATTTGTGATGTTGCATTCTTTTCACAGTATAACTCAAAAACAGAGAGGGAGTATACTATATCTACATACAAGTATAAAAACATATAAGACTGATGCATCATTAAAAAAATTTTGTCACAGTGAATGAATTTCGAATACCCACAGACTGACCTGAGTTGCTAAGTTTTTGAGGCAAATTCATGATGACACACAAAACTGGGTAACATTCAAGGCCAGAATTAAAATAACTGAAAACAAGTGAAATTTTGAAATTCTGAGGACTAAAATACTAAGTATGTAAAATAAATCACATTATTTTGATTTTCTTTTCAACAGAAGTTTAATAATAAACATCATTACTGGTAAAAATGTTCAGTGTGCATTAAAACATAATGAACAAGGGAATGCCAGAAGTAACACTCACAACACTGCCTGCATAGGTGTATGACTGTTGAACTACTCACACTATAAACCTAGAAATTATTTTAACTTTTACTTTGTCAAGTAATCATTATTAAAGAAGATCTTGTAAACAAAAAACTGTGTTTGTTAATAAGGACTGCATTTTATGTTTTGTAGAAATGTTCTGTACAATTAATTATTTCTGAGCAAACTGATAAGGTTCAATTTCAGGGTTATTTTCCAGCATGAACAAAAGAAAAATTGCTCTAAACCTGTAGAATAGATGTGCCTACAGTAGCCCAAGTTCAAATATTTTAAGGGACCTCTGGCTGTGGAACTTTCATACTTATCATAAATATCTGAAGTAGAGGCGCAGAGTGTGAAGTCGCCCCTGTGAGGATTTATATAATTTAAACAGTAATAATTTTTTTTTAATAAACCAACACACAGCAACACCTTCCATAATCTACAACAGCTACTAGTTTCAGCCTCTATTCAGGCCATCATCAGACCATGCATTATTCAGAATTAAAGGAAAAGCTAAACAGTCATCTTAGTGTAAAAAATGGGAAGAGAACCTGTCCCCTTGACACAACTGTAAGTTTATCTATATATTTATGAAATATGCCATTATGCAACACCATAAATAATTTTCAATGGTTACTAGTTTCGACCTCTATTTAGGCAAATAGAATCAAAGAAAAAGAAATACAGTTGTCTTAGTGTAAAAATGGGACGAGATCTCATTCCCTTGTCAAGCGGAAGAGATCTAAAATGACTGTATAGTTTTTCTTTAATTCCAAATAATGCATGGTCTGATGATGGCCTGAGTAGGGGCTGTAATTAGTACCCATTGTAAGATACTGATGGTGTATTCAATAAACAAAGTGATGTGCTTACTGGGGATGTCACTTAAAAATTTTTAAAAATTAAGTATTAATAACTACTACTATGCAATAAATGATATCTGAACACTGCCCTATGAATTCTACGTGAAATCTCCTACGTCAAGTACTGTGCACAGGGACAAACTGCCCCACCTTTAAGGCGCTTAAAAAAAAAAACTCTGAACAGCTTTAAATTGTATGAATTCAGTATCATACACCAGTGAGCAAAGCATACAATTTTTAATACCAGACTTGACCACAGTAAGTACAAAGGCTGAAAATATTTTCAGACATGAAGTATTACACAAGTCTTGCTGATTCTGTGCTGACTTAATTTATAGTCACTGTGGACATGCCACATGACCATCTAACAGATAAATACAGACTAGTTATCTTCATTACTTTCATTACAATCATCACAATATTCACTAAACTACTACCATGTTAAGATGACGATCCTGAACTTGTCACAGCAGTTTCTCTATTCTCTTTGCTTTCTTCTTTTTCAATGTTTGCATCTACTGGACTTTCTAACTCATCCTCATCGTCACTATCTCTGCTGTAAAGTGCAGGATACTGCGCCATGCAATCTTGCATAGTTTTGAATGCCTCATAACAATCACTACCTTTTGGTTCAGCTTCACTATAATGGAAGCATGAAAAGGCTTCTCGAAATTCAACACCACATGGACCTGTTGCCATGCCTCCCAAACATGGGCAACTCCAGTTGATAGAACCATCAGGCAAGATCAGTCCTGGGGGAGGTTCATCTTTTGGTAAGCTGACTGTGCTTGGCGTTGAATGATCTTCTTTAGTGACAAAAATTACTGTGTCCTTACCTTGTTGAAAAGTTACTGGCATAGTGAATATTTCTCACTACGTCTTCCACAACTAAATTTCAGAAATCCCCACTCTCACAGGAATAAATATGAATAGACATTACATGTCCTAAATATATGAATAAGTGACCCAAGTCAGCTGAACAAATTAAATGGAACAGAATATTCAGTGATGGTTATAGGCTCTGCTTGTGCCTAGTAATGACAGCAAACATGGAGAGGTATTGTGAACCCTGTATGCACAGTAAATGTTACTGTATTCTCCACACAAGCTCAAAGAACTTAGTAATTTCACGTATGAGGCACTTGGACAACGCAGAATAGCTCGTCGAGACACTTGATCATATTTCAAAATATCAACACTTATACTTGCACCCACCTGCAAAGAAAAGCATTTTTTAAAAACTTTGAATGTCTAACCAATACTCAGCTGATAATGTTATGGCTCAGTCTAGCTCCAAAGATACATGAAATTTCTGGGCATTCATAACATTGTAAAACCAGAGATGTACCCAGAGGCCTACAATACTTGCTATTATGTTTATATAATACTACCTAAGTGCAATTGCAATATCAATCTAACAACTTGTATTTAAATTAACCCCAAGATGCTTCAGCCATAAACATCACCCTAAAAGGGCTGTTCATTATATATTTCGGTAGGCAGTCTTTATTAAAAGACTCACTACGTGGATAACCGAAGATGATTTGTCCCAGAAACAGGCAAATGGGAAACACTTTAAAAATAATGACAAAATGTAATCATTCAAATATGTATATGACAAAGAGACACCTAATCACAATTTATCAAGGTAAAATGCAAGGAGGAATGGGACATCTAATGACAAACACATGGATGAATAACCACACACACCTCAAATAATAAAACTGCAAGCGATCAGGTGCTACAGGCATAATTAGCATCCACCTTCAAATAAGGATTTCACTCGTTATATGCTGGCAAATGGGAAAAAAAGATGACAAAAAATGGGAGGCAAAGGACGGATATAGGGAAATATTCCTTTTTGCATAGGATCATCCAGCACTGGAACCAGTTACCGGCAGAAGTGTTAGGCTCTCTCTCCTGCAAACCAATTGCTTTTAAAAAGAGGGTAAGGGAAGTGATAATTTAGGCGAGTTAAAGGAAGATAATGTGCGTTGTAAGTTATATAAAAGTGTAAAGAAGTGAAGTAAAATGAAGTGAAAATCATCTAAAAGTGTAGTGAAGTGAAGTGCAGTGTAGGGAAGGGGGGAAAAAATTAGACTTTATTGGAAAAGTTTACATGAGTAGTAAAGTGGTGAGGAGTGAAGGGCTGGGGTGAAAGCGTGAGTACAATATGTGTGCGGGAAAAAAATACTAGAAACTATATACGGTACTTTTTTACCTTGGTGTTGTTTACCTTTTGTACATGTTGTATTTTAAGATGTCTTGTATGTATTTTTGTAGTTATCTTGTGTGTATTGTTGTCATCTTATGTGTATTTGTTGTACTATGTGTATATTGCTTTTTACTTTAGATGCCAAACTGCTCGCTTGAAGTCAGTATTCGGAAGGTCTTGCAACCAGCCACCTTGACACAGGTTTCTCTGTTTCCCTGTGTCTATAAGCAAATGTTGAGATGGTTCCCAAGATTCCAAGTTGCCACTACATGCTTCTCATGCAGCCCTCCCGATTTAAATTTATCAGTAACTAATTTCATATTCTGTATACATGTAAAATAACCAGTGCCACCGGGTGACAACCCAATTGCAGCTAATAAATATTATTATAACCTGCTGTTAGTGTATCTGATTCCACACCATGCATTAGTTTATTAGTAGGTAATACAGGCATAATTCCCTCACATTCAAAATGTAGTAATTATGTGCTAACCTCTCCAAAGAGAATATTCAATGACTGCATAACATGGTTCTTGAAATACACAGCATTTATTTCAGTTGAGTCTTGCTCCAGCTCCCTGATAAAAACACAAAAGAAAAAGCAAAGTAAATTAAACCTTCTCCCTGACAAGCATAAGTAATTTACAGTCGCAGTGCCGCGTTCCACTATGGATCATCAGTGTGTAATACCTTAACATAAAAATGGCACACTAGTAGGTTTTGTTACTCAAAATCCTTTTTACCCACTTCTTCACTCTTACGTCCAAATATTTTAGAAAACACTCCATTCACAACACAATTCACATAGGATTCATATATGCTGGGATATGACGCTTTATCGTCAAGAACTGCTCACCCAACCACTGTCACATCCCAGAAAACCTAAATCCTCAGAAACACCGTGACAGCATCAAATCTCACACAACTTACGTACTCCCGATTACTATTTGGCTTCAGGACTGAAATTAGTCACTACAGTTCCACAAAATGCCAATGAGAATAAGAGTTATTTTTTAAAGCCTCAAATGCCTCACATAAAAGGACTTATCAGATTATACAGTAACGCATAATTACGCTAATGAAGGGATTCGACATACTTGACGACCTCGTGACCAGAGAAAGCGTTACATACCATAACTCCCCCTCAACATAATTAACTCTCACTGCGGTTAAAAAAACAAGCCAGTTCCGACAAGTAACCCTTACGTGAACGTGATTCTTATATAATGCACCTGCAATGTTTGATTACCAATTCAGATATAAAACTTGAAATTATATACTAACAGAGACACGTCAACGTAATAATATTCACTCATGACTATAAAACATTTATTCAGCTATTATTACACGCTGCATAACAAAAATACAACCAATTACTTCGCCACTACTTTCTACCACGGACAACGGATAACGAACAAACCTTGCACAATTTAGTATGGTATGTTCGAAATGCAGGGTCTCCAACATTGTGCCCACGCATTACCAACTTAACTTATTCTATCCAGTTATACAGCTCTATTTATTTCCAACTAACCGCAATTAAGCTAAACGCGGAAACTAAAAGCTTGAAGGACGATCTCGCACAGTTGACGCTCGAATTTATTATCACACAATTAAGCGCTGTGTCAACAAATCACCTGATTTTTAAATTTTTTTGGCGTGAAACGATCATTTCACATTAAAACACAGATCACGCATGATAGCCACGTGCTACCTGTATCCACAGATAATCTTCCCGGTATCTATCCCACAGTTTGTTTCGCGTGAGGCAGCCATTTTTTTTTTCTGTCGTAACCACGGATTCCCATCTCTGTATGGATCAGAGTACTATTCATATTTCCGTGTACACATCTGCGGGCTACGCGGCACCAGTGTGGCATGACCAACACCACATATCTAGACTAAATGTACCGTATGTCAGTCGGTAAGAAAGCTAACTACTTTCAGTCTTATAGTTACTTGTATTCACCAACATACACTTCCGTTTTGTCCTATTTACACACATACTCTCGGTTTGCTTAGGTGCGACGTACAGCTCTCACACATAAACAATCAAAAGGAAAAGTAATGACAGCTATGATTTTACCTTGCACACCAAACCAGCTTTTTAGCCTGCTCTGATAATGTGAGAAACAGGTAGAATTGAATTCCTTAAAACAACAGAATACTTGAGTTATTCAAATAATGAATTTTTTGATAGATCCTTCAAAGAAACAGGCTGGAACAAAAAAAAATCCTGGGCAAATGTTTAAAGTATCCAGTAGGGTAACAATTACATAGGTTTATGGCAGGAAGACGCCACACAAATAATCTCCAACACAGAAAATCTAACACATTTTGTTTGATGCATTCACAAAACTTTTACTGTATATTGTTTATTATACAACTGGCCATTTTGTAATGTTTTGTGAACAGTGCAGCATGAATTATTAGTGTAATAAGAACCAACAGGATGCATTACATACTTTCAATTTATTTGACAATTAACCTCTGTTTATGTTGGCTGGCTACTTGCAGGATCGTGCTGGCAGCCAGTCAACATAAACGCATGATACATACCAACTCCTGGTGATGAGCAGTAAATCTGCTTGAAACATGTAGAGGTTAATTGTCAAATAAATTGAAAGTAAATAGTGCGCCCAGTTGGTTCTTATTACATTAAAAACTGGCCTTTATTTTGAGAAACAGTTTGTAATGGTACCTTCATTCTGTGAGCCACTGTGACCACTCCAAACAACTAGTGATCATTTTCACGGCAGATGACCACCGTATTTGAAACAGTTCTGACCCAAGTACAGAAATCCCTCAGTATATAAGCAATAAGTTTATGAGTTTTTGCTTATACAAGATGCACAACATAACACCTGTTTTTTAAATTTAGAAGTCAATTTTTTCTCACATGGGTTTTGCCTCTTGTGAACCGATTATTGTTCCCTTTGCCTCTTCTAGATTGTCAGCAGTTCCCATTTCCTCAACTGCACGTTACATACAGCATTCCTAGGCAGTCTAGGCAGAAGCAGAAGTGCAATGTCTTTTTTTATTCTCAAAGCTTTGTTGTGAAGTCCACAGTTCTCAGTGCTAAATCATTATCCATCAATTAAAGCTTCAGGAAGTTGTGTGTTTCACATTTATAATAAGGCTGGTACATAATGTTTGTGCATAGGTTAATGACTAAGAATATTATTTACATATAGTAATTAACAACTAGTGTTTTCATATGTAGGTACCATTCCATGTTTTAGAACATTAAAATGAATTTTACCAGTCTGATGAAGTCCTTACAGTTAGGTTTTGGGTGGAAATCAGCTGATAACAATTGGAAGGACTTAGCTGAGAAATTCAGCATTTGAAAGCTAATGCTGTGGTATCTGCAAAGTGTCAAGTTGTTCAGCACACCATGACCACAGTGGAACAACAGCCCACTCTACCCCATTAACAGTACTGATTGTGAAGAACCAAAAGACAATGTTCTGTTAGACCCTCAAAACACAGTGCCCTTGCAACAATCCTTCTGATGAGGAAAGAATGGAGTGTAGTAAGATAAAGGTATGCATGGATAATCTAGAAAATGGTTAATCTGAGCATATATAATTGGTGTTCTGCTGTGTTTCATATTTATTATAATACATAAATTGAATGGTGGAATGTTCAACATTAAAAAAAATTTAATGAATATAAAAAACTGTGTGCAAAATACAGTAACGTGTTTTTTATATAGGTTGATTAGAGATACATACCCAATTGCTTAGGAATTATAAAATTTTCACACAAGAACAGAATTAAACCATTTGTTATATTCATATTTTACAGGTAAAGCACATAACATTTCTTACATGCTGTTTTAATTTTTGTCTTAAAATGATTATACTGGGCTAACTAAATTTTAAAAAACCAAGCACTTCCTTCAAAATGTAACTTACAGAAATCTTTACTAATTGTTATAAGAGATCAAATTAACAGTATATTACATTAGAAGCACCTTAAGTAAATAATTTACTTCAAATATAATTAATGGTACTCAATGGCCAGGTGGGGACAACATCCGATCTGAGAATCATTTTGAGTAGAAGCATCACTACTTCACACATAAATTCACAGAATTAAATCTGCACTAATGTACCATGAAGACTGTTGTCTTCTGAGTTGTGATATTCTGTATAGTAGTAGAATTTTACCAATATTTTGGAGGTTTTTGCAGCTTCCAAAAGCTTCTACCCTGATAATGAAGGCAGCAGAATTATCTGAAATATGAGTATAATTCTACTGAACCACACAGTGCAGCAACACAGAAAACAGTAATTTCATAGTGAGAACCATGAGAACCTAAAGTCTCAATGAACTGACCATGGTTATGGGCAAATGTTCAGTGAAGTTTTAAAAAAATACTTAAATCTGCCTTGCCAATAAATCACGTAGGCTATGTCACATATCCTAATAGAGTATAACGCTGTTGTATAGGCAATCAAAATTATGACATGTTTGAGGAACAATCAAATGGGATGTAGAATAGAACTGTGTTATGTATTAGAATAATGTTCTTTTTTTATCACAAGAAAATACTGTGGCACAACACAGGATGAGCAATTGTGTGTACAAAGAATTATGGTGTTTAAACTGTGCATTATGGTACTTGTATTCATATATAATTATACGCACACCACAAATGTAGATGAGCCTTCAGTCTGTAACATTTGTACCGTCTCCACAAACTGTTCCGAAAAAGTTGCAATATCCAACACCTCTGGGACCAAAGGGTTGGCCAGATATTTTAATATTCCACATATTAAGAGCATTACACTTAACATATACATATCATAGTGTACATACCAACATCTTGGACAGATCTAACCATTTAATTTGTCATCTGATATTTCATCCTGTTGTCCCTGATGCACTGTCTCACCCCTTTTCATCACTACTTAGCACAACATACTGTACATATAAAAGGTAAAGGTAAAGCAGTCCCATTACAGGCCTGGAGTGGCCCAGAGGTTCCAGGAAGTTAAGGTTCCCAAATTTCGTGACAACAGCACAGGATGGTGGTAAGCCTTATGCACCGGCCGCCTTTACCCCCAGGAAAGGCTCCTGGTACTCATTTCTGTTAGAGAATGAGTTGACCCCAGGGCCATAGTGCGATCGGAAGGATTTTTATGTCAATGAAAAATTCCAATGGCACCAGCTGGGATCAAACCAGCGACCTTCCGATTTGTAGCGCAGCACCTTAACCACTGTGCCACCGCGGTCCCCCATACTGTACATATAATCTAAGAAAATACCCAACAAGACACCAATATTTTACTTTTCTAATTGTCATACAACACTGCTGCTCGCTATGGAATAGTGGAATAGTGAAATGTAATAGTCCTCTTAGACAATTACATTTAACAGACATTCCTGAATCATCCAGTGCTGGATATAGCAACTTTTAGTGTGGTTTTCTACATGTGCAATTAGCAGAATTAGTGGGATAGTCCTCTATATGGTTTGACTGAATCAGACACAAAGACTAAACAGCTGCAAAACTAGTGACTCCGTGTTCCGTAAGTAACTATGCCTGTAGGGGTAACATAACAATTTTTGAGCTTTTAAAATTCAGTAGTCTGCTCTTCTAACATATGCTAAAGTGTGCTGAATGAAAGGATTGGCAAACAACAGGCCATAGCTGTGAAAGGCCTTTAAAATTAACGGAATGAAACAGTAAAGTAGCCTTATGCATGAAAAATATGTGCCCTTTGTGTAACAAAAGTCAAGCACTTAAAATTTCCTATGTCTGTAATCAGAAATGATGTAAGCATGCGGGAGGTGTCATACATACAATTGTTCGTAATTTCCTTGTACGGCTCCAATTATGGCTTTTCACTGTCTTCCACTAAATAGAGTGATTTATGTCATATTATTATGCAAAGACAGCAATATGCCTCCATAATTTGAAGACACATGTGGATTAAATATAGCATGAATTGAATATTTTTGCAGGAATGTATAAATAGTATTTATGATGTACAATATTGAAATAACAGTTTGCTTGATCAGATTGGAAGGTTCAGGAAAATGAGTCATCACAGACCAAAGTTTGTTCTAGTAAGTAATTATCAGATTATTTGAACTGGATTGTTTCCATCCCATTGTGTACATGTAACAAATTCATTAAATTGAACCATCTTTACACAACATAAAAATAACAGCTGCTGATCTACAACTGGTTAATTAAGTGATGTGTTTCGGCCTTGTTCGGCCATCATCAGGCTTACAAAAGATGGTATTAATTAAGGTACATTCGTTCGCTATACAGATGGGATCCCATGTAAACCATGGGATCCCATCAGTATAGCGAACGAATGTACCTTAATTAACACCATCTTTCTGTAAGCCTGATGATGGCCGAACAAGGGCGAAACATGTTGCTTAATTAACCAGTTGTAGATTTGCAACTATTATTTGTATGTTGTGTAAAGACGGTTCAATTTAACAAATTAGTAATTATCAGATTATTGGTATGCAACATTTGATGTTCCCACAATGTGGGTGAGAGTGTAGTTTCACATGCTCTGAAATTTACATGGAATCTCAGGATACATTAAATAACATGCTACATAATGTAACATCTCAGAAGACCAGAATCTACAGAACCCTGGTAGCTGACAGCAGAAGCCAGTAAGAAAATGACAGACCAATTACAGATGTACAAAGTGCACTCAATGAATTCAGTATCAGTTATACTTCGAGACTGATAAGCATCTTGTACATGACAATGCACACAATGTCAACAGTGCTGAAGCCAAAAAAATATAGAAAAAGACACATATGGACAAACACAAGGAAATGATGAATGGCTGGAATTATGATGCCTGCTGAATGCCTACATCAATCCAGTTTCAAACTCACACAAATTTTAAGTGCTTGAGTTTTGGTGCATGGATTGTACAGAAATTTCTCTAACACTTTAAATCCAAAGATTTTTATACCACTCCACGTGGATAGCTATATTGCTCTGGTCTAGTAATACATAATGGTTCCCTAATGGAGCCACCTACTGTCAAGTTTTGCAACTCCTCTTCTAGCAGCAACACAATGCATGAATAACACCTGTTAAATAATCTGTTAAAAAGCAGTACCTTGCCTACATTGTGGAGACAGAGCCAGAGGACGGTATGTAAAAAATTAATTAACCTTCACTTGTTCTCATCATTTTCCTATTAAAATGGACAACCTGTAGCCAATGTGCAAAAATCAGAGTGGCCCTTTTACTGTGATTATCATAAAAATGTAGTTGTAGTTCAATGAATATAAAACAGCAGCTTGGAAAAGCAAAGTTCATTTTTGTACATAAGATCAGATATTTGGACACATGAAGCAGGGGATGATTCCAAGTGACACTTTTATGATATTCATGTTTTCACATTCAAGTGGTGATACAGCTTGCTGTAATTGGGCAACACTGTTGATGCAATAACTGAATCTTATATGAGGACGTTATGCGATCATCACAAAATACTGGAACACAAATTGTGTGAACCATTAGTAGATGGATCTTGTTGAACTGGGGTTGGAACGATGCGATAAAGAGGTGCGCTTCTTAAGAGAATGTTTGCAGCATCATCACGACCTAAATCTTGCAACGTGCGGGTAAGTATTCCTGAAAAGAATTAAATATTTACAGCTACAATTTTATGAATTCCACCCTGCATACCAGACAGTAACTCATACAGAATAACAAGTACTAAGTGTTGCATAAATACAGTTGTTTCTCCTGATGATGGGCACATAGTCGCCCGAAACATGCAGAGAAAAGAAATAAACATACTACGAAAAATTGTGCACCAATTTGGCTTTATTTACAAGATTACTACTACAATTCTGTGCATAAGGCAAACATACACAATGGATGGTAAATTTTTGTGCTAAAACAATGCATGCATTACACAAGAATTCTAGTTCACTCATTTAATTTGGGTACCAAAGTTAAGATTATACTTGTATGTGAGATGTGAGGTTATCACAACAGTTCTCATAAGGATTTCAGGGATGTTACACCATGTCAGCGGGAAAATAATTACTGACAATTCAGAGGAGCATAGCACGTCCATTTCAGGGTCAAGCAGTCCACTCTTTTTCAAATGCTTGACGTTGAAGAAGGTGGCACTATGCTCCTCTGAAACATCAGTAACTATTTACCAGTCAACATCGGGTAACATCCCAGAAGACTTAATTCTTCATTGGAATTGCCATGAGAACCTCATATCATGGCCTTCAAAAAAAAAAATGTAAAAAAAGAAGTCATTCTTTTGTGGCTGTGGTTGGAAGGAGTAAGTCATGCATGAAGAATTAAAGAAGTCTGTGGCAGAAAGAGGAGCAAAAGAAAAGAAAAGCACTGTAAAACGTGATAAAATGGATTTTCCTCCTTAGGCAGCACTTTGAAAAACAGAAGAATGTCGATTCTGCACCTGTTGCAACTTTATATTCCCCTCTGAATAACATAATTCATATCAGTGTATTTACTTACCAATTCCTGAAGACTTGTCTCTAGCCCACTCATCTAAAAGTTTAGCAGTTCGACTGCTAGAACTTCCAGCTGCATCCAGCAATGAAACTTTGTCTGCTAAGCCCAATTGCACAGCCAGCAAACACCAGTCTTTTCCCATTGGATCAGGGGGATCCAAGAGTTTGCACAACTGTTGCCGACAGACAGTTGATAAAGCCGTGACAGGTAGTTCATCTCCAGTCAGTAACACTTCACTCACCTGCATTAAAACATACCAACATTATCTTTTGTATCACACAGAAAAAGAGGATTTACATCAGGGAGGCTGACAGTCAAATTTTACCTCAGGGGTAACAGTATGATTATTGAAGAAAATTTTGAATCACTGAAAAATGTACTGTAAAGAAAACACATTGATAAATTCTACAGTACAGAGTTATTATTCACAAACATAAAATTTGTAGTTTCTAAAGAGGTTTGTATTTTCAAAAAATAAGAAAAAATATTAATCACGTTTACATTTCGTTATTTGGATTATTAACTCTAATTTTTGTATGAATCTGGTATAAAACCCATGGAACTTCAACAAGCAATAGCCCATAAAGATACACATTTATTTACACTAAACAGCAAAGATACATTTCTTTTACTCACAGCTTGAATAACTGTAACAGTAGGTGAGTGAGTTAACCAGTCTTCAGACCCAAAATGAGCACAGACAGATAATTTAAGAAATTCACTTACAGCTATTACATCAACATTCCACCATACAACTTATTCTTTCTCATATACATTTATACTCTTACTACATAAATTAGTATGAATGTTCTCAAAATGTAATAAATGGGCAGAAATGTATTGCACAGCTTTATCTCTTAACACATTGTACTGACCTTCATATTCCTGCCTTTCAAATATACAGTTCCCATCTTTACTGTTTTAATGGAATACCCTTCAACTTATAAATGCTGATAAACATTACGTCACAATTTTGGTGAACCACAACTTCACCAACACAGTGAAACATTAATGTATCTTTCCTGACCAGTTCAACTTCAAACCAAAGTTGAAAAAGATATAAAAAACTGGGTGGAAGGTTTGGAAAGTTGGTGCTGTTATTAGCATCCGCTGTCCTGTTTTATACATCCAATATATATATATATGCACAAACTATGATGCTGCGTAATGAGGATATTTTAATTAACTTAATCCCAGACCAATCCTGTCACATATTCTGCTACCAGCTGTATTAATCTAAGAAAATTAGTGGGGAATGGAACTGAATGGGCCACAGCAGATCCTGCTCTGCAATGATGATATTAATTTACTGAGAGAAAACTAAGACACCATAGAAAACAGAACTGCCATTTGATTATACTGTTATCATCAACTGAAGTACATATTCATATACCATCACCAGAATGCAGGACAAAATAAATGCATAGCTAAAACCACAGTTACAGTTCAAACCTTAAGTGCTTCCTATAGTTATAAAATGTCAAATTATGTTATTAAAAACAGATAAAATTGTGTTGTCATGAAAAACAGATAGAAGTGTGTGTGTGTGCTTATGTTGATACTCATCTGTTTATAGTTGATATACACCCTGTTAGTTGAGAAATGATATGCATCATAGCACAGATTGCTTAAGACTAGCTAGTGGTAAGTTATCTCCATTATGTTACACCCTAATCTTAAGTGATCTCCACTATGGTACAGCCTGGTGATGGTTGCAGAAGTGATGGAAACATGTTGGTGAATATTAATATATGATCAAACATATTTTATGGGTGTTCATTTTTTAGTTTGTTACATAAGTGCACAGATAGAGAACACATAAAGATATTCAAATATTTTGGACTGACAGTAATAAATTGAAATTAATCCAATGAATAAATTAGGAGCAGATTAATTGGAGAGAATGTCTACTATATTCATACTGAAATAGTTTGCCTTGCTTTTGGCAATCAAAATGCATTTAGATGAAAATACATCACAAAATGATTTTACTTTAATATGGGTGTGAAACTATCTCTCATCCTGAGAGAAGAAACTGCACAATTATGAGCTTTAAAATTAAATATTATTATGGTGGTCAACTCATGCAAGCCAATACGTTTGGCCACGTAATATGCGTGGGGCAAATGAGAAATGCATACAAGACTTTGATGGAAAATCTGAAGGAAAGAGACCGCCTGGAAGATTTATGGGAAGATGTGACTCAAACAAATCATAAGCAATGGTGTGTGCCAAAGTGGACTGAACTAATCTGGCCCAAGGTATTGTTTCATGAACCTTTCAGCTCCTGATATACTTTTTGACTAGCTCTTCAACTATTAGCCCCTCACAAACATATTTAAGTTATCGCTATTAGACATATCACTTATTATATGTAAATATCACACCATCATGTTACCATACCATGGTCATGTTTACCTCAAAAGCTCCAAATCCGACTAGATCCAATACTGACTCATAGTTCCCTGTAAGGGGGTTCAGCAGCTTGGAATTGAGGCCAGATGGCTGCAGAATGCATGCCATAAGTTGGTCAGGTGACCAACAATGTACCAAATCACTGTGGAGACGCAGCTGCTCAGTGCTCAAAACATGCTTCTCAACTGGTAAACCTGGGCTCATTTCAAGCAAAACCTGAAAATGTCATATTTGTAGTAATGAAATGCTCTTGTCTATTGAAAAATTATAATATCTTATCATATTCAGCAGAAAAATAACCAAATACAAGCGAGTTCTGATAAACTGAATTTAAAAATTTACAACTGTACCTGATCAACAATGCCAAGGAGTTCTTCTACGAAGTAGAAACAAGCCAATTCCGAAGATGGTGGTCCTCGAACTTTCATTTCAATGGCTTCTCCATCATCTTCTAGTGTAATTAAACTTTCAATAAGACCTGAGCATAACTTAGATCCCTCAAACCATTGGTAGAGGTCACTATCTGGGTCACCAAGACTTTGCATAGCTCTGCGTAGCTGGACCTGTAAACACTTAACATTGAGTAATGCAGAACTGGAAATACATGACTCTCCTAGCCTAATTAACTCCACATTGCCATGCAGGGTACTCTTTCCCCACATGTGAGGTAAAGTGGTAAAATCTGGTAATATCTTGAAAACCTTTACATATCACCTGCCACCTGTCTTCCTTCATAGTAAACAAGGTTGCCCAAACACACATAGTTATGGTAACATCTACAACCTTAACATTTCTGTTAGCTGCTCATGTTATAACATATGGAGTTCAACAACAACTTTGTGTTCGTCTTCTTGCTTCATAGTCACAACACCACTATTCTCCTAGCTCACAGTCCTTCCGTAGCTTGCAGTTTTTGATGCAGAATCATTAAATCTTAGAGCATAAATCATCACCCCTTCAATTTTCCCCTTTCTCAAATGCAAAATTTTACAAACTCTAATTCAATATATCCAAGGTTAGCTTCTTACTTCCTGTGCTTTTGAAATTAAGATAACATATTGTGGAATTGTATGGATGTGAAACTTGGCTTGTTACAAACGAAATCCAGCATAAAATACAAACCTTTGTTTATAGATGTCTATGATATATATTAAGAATATGGTGGCCAAACATCATTTCCAATAAGGACCTATGGAAAGTAACAGGACAAGAAGATATAAATTTAGAAATAAGAAAAAAAAAATTAGATGGATTGGTCACACATTAAGAAAATAGGATGGAGAGATACCAAAGGCGGCCCTACTTTGGAACCCTCAGGGAAACAGGAAGAGAGGAAGACCGAAAAACAGCTGGAGAAGTTCGATAATTAAGGAAGTGGGTAGAAGCTGGAATGAACTGAGGTTCTTAGCAGCCGATAGACAGAAGTGCAAAGGACTTATAGACAACCTATGTTTCTAGAAGGAACAATGGACTCAATTATTATTATTATTATTGTGGATTAAGCTTAATTTCAGGCTTCTGCTGTAAAGTAGATGAGATCTTCATTATTCTGGATTATTATGCAGCACCACTTCTCGCTGCATAATAACTCAGAAGAATGCAGTTCTCATATTGTGGATTATATTATTTTGTGCCAATTTTAAATTTAGTCTGAAATGCTCCTAAGCCATAAAGTGTAAAAAGTCTCCAAAGAAATTTAAAAATACACACACATACATAAATACATACATACATATATTCATAAATACATACACATATCATACACAAATACATACACATATAAGTCCATACAGCCACATTTTATTGTAATTGTAATTGTAATTTATTCTCACATTCCATCGATCCCAAGATATGCATACAGTCATAATTACACATATAGCACAACACATATAAATATATATCCATATACACAATATGCATATAAGAGAGTACCGACACATTCTGTTGATCCATAAGAAAGCCATATGGCATTTGGATGTGAAGCAAGTCATAAATGCTATAAAAACATGATTATGTAACACAACTACTGGTCCTATATCAAAGCAAGTGGGCAAAATTTACATGGAATATGCACGGTTTATTGAATATCTGAAAATAATCATATCAACTGCACAAAATTTCAAAATAAAAGTGAAACTATAATCTTCCTGAATTATGTAATTTCTGATATGTAATGCAGTATTGGTGCCTCTGTGAAAAATGTCTCTTATTTACTATCCAGTCTCATTCAAAATTGTGGATGGTTGAGAGATTTCTGTTACAGTCTCTCAATACAAAATTTCATTATAATCCATTTAAAAGTTGAATTTTTTGATGCTAGGTTCCAGACAGGACAAAGAGTTGTACAGACATGACCACCACACTAGGTATTCTTTTTTACTAGCTTAAAGAACATCTGAAAATATTTTAGCTTATCGTTTATTTGTGAGGGCAAGGACTTTCCAAATCCCTCACATGAGTATTTTTCATCTTTAAACAACTGTACAAGACTCAGCACTTGGCGGTATCATCCTGTTTCCTGTTTTCACTACTTCCAACACTGGCTAAACAAATTATAACACAGAAAAGGATATGTGTGATGTGTCTAACCTGTATACGTGGAAAAATGCTGTGTATAAGATGAAAAGTATCTGGGGGTGTCTTGAGTTTCACTCCACCATAGCAGCTATCTGGATCATGGTAACGGGGATCAGAGGCATCCCACAGTCCATCAAGTGTTTCCACAAAGTTGTAACATGGAAACTCAAATTCTAACTCATCATCGTTCTCACACTGTACTAGAACGTAATTTAAAGGCCATTTGTGATATATTACAAAGAATAATATTATTAAATTAAAAAACACAGAAAAATATACCATTAATCAGGACTTTGACAGTAAATAATCAAGTGCATGAACACTGACTTTTGGAGAACTTATAATATGCCATCTTCAGTGTAGAAGATGAGTGAGGCAAAGCAATCTGAAACATCAGTGACCACCCATAAGACTATGTGGTATCAAAACTTTGAAGACTGCAATCCAAATCTTCACTGCTCTGAAAACCTCAAATTTCATATCCTGATAACTAGTTCTTGTGTTGAATAATTTACAAAAATTATATGCAACTTGCCTGAGTACATATCTGCAGTGCTTCTAATACTTGCAAAATATCAAGAGCATCACATTCAGAGAACGCAACTTGAAAGTCATCCACAGTATAACAACCAGTCACTCTAGCTTGAGCCACAAAATCCAGGGACAGTAGCTGACCAAGCACATTGCTACAGAGCCAGCAAGGTTGCAAACACACTAGATCCTGGTGCTGAGATTTGATGTACACCACCTGCAGATGAAAGTGTGATGTATGTAAGAAATATTACAAAATTTCAAAGGTTACAATAACACAAATGTCTACAAATAATTAAAGAAGTAATTTTTTTTTTAGAAAACAAAATTTGATTGTTATCTTTTCGTTCACCATACTACTGACAGATATACTGACTGACTGACTAACTAACAAACCAACCAACCAACCAACCAACTAACTAACCAACTAACTAACTAACTAACTCACTAACTAACTAACTAACTACATGGAGCAGAGTACTTCTTGAAGAGCTAACAGTTCTTCAGGCAGTCAAGAAATTCTCTGCATATTATGGAACACAAAGGTTCTTTATCATACTAATGATGGCCCGCCACCTGTCCCTGTCCCGAGTCAGATCAATCCAGTCCGTGCCCTTCCAACCGATTTCCTTAAGGTCCACTTTAAAATTTTCTTCCATTTATGCCTAGGCTTTCCAAATGGTTTCCCCACCAAAACCCTACTTACACCTTTCCTCTCCCCCATATGTGTACATGCTCCATCCATCTCATTCTTCTTGATTTGATTACCCTAATAATAAACAGTAAGGCATACATATCATAAAGCTCCTAATTATGCAGTATCCTTCAATCTTCCGTTACCTTGGCCTACTTAGGCCCAAATATCTTCCTTAACACCCTAATCTCCAACACCCTGAGCTTATGTTCCTACCTCAGTGTGACTGACCATGTTTCACACCCATACAAAACAACAGTTCTGCCACACTACTTCTAACTATATTTCAACTACAATATTGTTTGCAAGAACTCAACTTCCTGGTCACAACTAAATAGTAGTAGCTGATACCAGTTCTTCAATGAGAAGCATAAAACACATACATGTTTCACCTGTTCTAATGGCAACAGAAGTCTATCTTACTTTAATTCTTAATCTTCACCAGGAAACACTTCTTAAATACATGTACATACACGTGCATACCTCGCCCATAAGCTGCAGTTGTTGGATGAGTTCCTTCATGTGCTCTTCTCCAGCCAATGGATTCACATTACAACGCACTAAATCAACAAAAGTGAAACAGGGAACCACAGGAAAAGCTGCTAAATTTCTTCGTACACCTGGCAACCAATTTACAACCCCTTCCAAGAAACCTGTCCATTTTGGAATGCCCTGTGATAAAAAAAAAAACTGATAATGCCTTCTATTACACTTTGCCACATATCGCACTGACACCTCAGAAAAGAGAAATATAGGAGCAAAATGTCTGTGAAAACAAACAGGAATAATATGTGTCCCTGAGAGTACCACAAAGGAAACCGTTCTCAGAATTAAAATTATTCATTACTTGTCATCTGTGAAAGTACAGCATCATTGCCAGGGACAATTTTACCTTTTACAGTTTACCTGCATTATACAATGTGGTAGTAAGACCCATAATCACCTATGCTGTCACAGCGCCATGGATAACAGTTATATATAAAACCAGCACTCCATTCATGAGAGAATAATTAGAAAAACTAGTGATTACACGATCAATTTCATGGATGAGTTTCCACTGAATTACCAGCTAACACGTAGTGACTGGTAAATTTTCCAGAAATGTGCACTTAATGCACTGCTGATGTCACATTATTATATGAATAATATCTAACACAGTTGATTCATAAAAGACACAGTATTGTAATGAGACAACTCAACACCCAACCTGAGAAGAGATATGGGTCAAACAACCAGATGTGAAGGGCTCCAGGACCACTGACCATCCAGACAGATGCAGCATATTAGATATGACTTTTTAAGCCAAGGGATGCATTCCAGAAGAAATGTATTGTAGATACTTAAAACAGACAATTTGTTTATAATTGGTGCAGTGGCATAGCTAGGACTTTTGGGGCCCTATGCAAAGCTTACAGATGGACCGTGGTTGTACCCATATGGTACATGACCACTTTTATAAAAGTGTCATAAATAGGCTTGGTTTATTAATAACTCTGTTTATATAAACCTTGTTTCTCATAATTGTATGCAGAATCAGCACGGCCAACCAACAAACAAACTTTGCTATGAAAGATTCAAAATTACTCTATTTTTCCCAAAATTTTGCCACGCTAAAGTTTTGGGCACTTATTAAGAAAATGGTAACAATTAAATCCAGAAGTCCCCAAATAAAGTAAGCCTCTATAAATTATCCAGCAAAACCCTGTCTTGTAAAGGAAGAATAAATTTTGCGACTGTAACCAAGGTTGGTTTGTACTATGATTATGGTACTGCTATCGTGACGCATATTCATGTGATTGTGAGTTCTTGTGAATATGCTCGAATTTGCCTGAACGGTGAACGATGTTGTGTTGGTGTAATTTTTTTCTTTTTGCTCAAGGATGCCGTTTATCCACGGGCCCATATGCTTTGCATACTCCAGCTCTATGGTAGCTATGCCCCTGACTTGGAGTAAATGTATGAAACTTCTGTAAAAAATACAAATATTTACTAAGTATTAATGAAGGGTGCATACAGGTGTGAACCCTGCATACGTACATTTGCAACTTTCCGCTACTGTAGCATGAAATTTTAATTACTAGCACATGTATAGAACAAAGTAAAAATAGGAAAATTTAACACTTAAAATTTCCAAATATTAACACTACACATATTAATGAATATCTATGTTCACTGTTCACTGATGTCACACACACACACACACACACATATGCACACGCTCATTCACTCACTCACAGTCACTAAGCATATCCATATTTCTATCAGTGCTATTATGCCTCATGCCTAAATCCTACTGTCTACCAGAAAGGCTAACAATGACTGTTTGTATACAGAGCAATTGTAAGGTAAATACATAATGCTATTGATTATATCTCCTAAATGGAATGCTATATTGTCACAAAGCCTACATAATTTTAAAGCCCATTCACTACCATTTAGCATCAAATTTCAACAAAGGCTCCAGAGTTTTGCAACACTCCTGTAATCTGGAAAATTCAGACCCAATACTTTTTCTTAAGAAGTGAAGAGGAGTATCAACAAAAGTATCCCAAATCTGTTGTTCCCCTTCATCCATTGTTCTTTGGTTTGAAAAGCAGACTTCCTCATTGGGCCAACCAAACATAAATAAATCACAAGTAGTGAGACCAGGTCTTTTCAGAGTACACTTTTTTGTCCTTGACATTAAATCCAATTACCAGGAAAATGGTTGCCAAGCCATGCAAAAACAGAAAATGTAAAATTTAGTGGTTCCCCATCTGGTATAAAGTGCAGTTTTTCACAACAGTCCCACTTAGAAACAACGGTCAGCATGAAACTGTAAAAATGTGACGTTCTGGTGACCGTGCATCATGATAAACTCTTATAATAAAACCAACCAGATGCACTAATTTCTCAAATTTATTTTTGGAATAAAACTCTACATGTTTCAGACAGTTCCTCTGTCCATCATCAGGAGTTTTTCACTGTAAACACAGCAGTGGTATATGTCACAGAGGTTTGCTGACAGCTTGCAGGCAGGATCAGGACAGAACTGGTTTGGTTCTGCTATTTGGTTTTATTATAAGAATGTAAAAATGTGTTTACTTTACAGTCACTCTATTTGTCATGTCATTAGACATTCAACTATGTTCAGAAAATCTTTACTGAAGTTGTCTTGCTCAACTTTGTAACTATACTTTTACTGCAATTTAAGTGTCATATTCTTGATGAAGAGCACATGTATCACAGCCGTAACTTAAAATAGAAAATATAAGGTTCACCCCATACAGAATCCTAAGTATAAAGTGAAGTGAGCCTACATGACTTTTCTAATCATTTCCATAGATTGGTGGCTCTACTAGTTATGGAAACGTCTGTGGCTGATGAGGATTAAATCTCATGACTAGCAGTGGTAGGTCTATGACACAGTTTTCAGTTCGGGTGGTCATTTCAAAAATATTAGAGCATGGAACAAAAGCCTGACTGTCGGCAACGTTCTTCAAATTAGGTTTCGGTAGGAAGTAGCTTTCCATGCCACATGGACTGACAGGCATTATTTACAAAATATGCTTTGTGTTGTGCTCTCTTATGGAAAGATTGAGCAATCTGGTGAGCTGGATATGAGGGCTCCAGAAGAGTTAACACAATTTAGCAGCCCTCGGCATGTTGTCCACATTACGGGCAAACAATATCAGAAGTGCAAGGAGTCTGTGTATGCCCAAGCTTTTGGCATCTAGAACAGTGCAATGGATAAGCAGCATGCTGCAAAGCTGTACCTAGAGTACAGAAAAGCAGATATCTCAAGTACATCGTTGTGAATGGTATGGCGACCATGGGGGATGATGTGGTAGGCATGGTCGTTATGGGGATATGTGGCAGGTGTGGTGACTGTGGGGATGATGTGGCAGGCATTAAACATGGAAAGGGGACCAATAAGCTGAAAATGAGAGGTAATCATACAGAAACATATCCTAATCTTCATTTCTTTACATTCTTTTTTAATCAGAATAACCAAAAATGGCAGTAAAATGGAAATTCTTGAAGAGATGTATGCACATTAGGTGCCACAGATGCTGATAGATACACATGAAGAGGCAAGGAAAGCGAATGCCACTGAACTCTTACACTGATATGATGCAGAAGGTGATGGATACTCGTTCAAATATTTAACTCATAAACAGCATGAAGCAAAAAGCAGGAGATAATGTTTTTTAACTAAATATGTAGAATATTATATTATAACATGAAAATGGAATATAGTGATATGCAAAGAAGGAAGATTTCCAAGATCCCTCAGCACATTTCCATCACAATGCAGAACAACATGTCATGATGGCATTTTGAAAAGGAAATGGGAAGAAAAATTATTCCATACCAAAAGGAATCTTTATAGTGTAGATGTCCTGTGTGTCAAATCTCAACCACCAGAATAGAACACCAAAGGTGCAACACGTAACAATAAAAGTGATGTTACAATAAGCATGTGACAGTGTCTGAAGAAAATATGTTGCACAAAAAATAAGTACAGTCCGAGATCTTATTTGTCGGTGTCATCATCATCATTTCTAAACCACATAGTGTTATGAGAAAAATTATGTGTAACTGGCATAATAAGAGAGCAGGTGCACTAAATGAATATTGTAACAATGAAATTCTCATTAACTAGTTGCAATATGGCTGTGACAAGGCCATTTCTGCAAGAATAAATTGTTTAATCTCACAATGCTAGCCTACTGCTTGCAGTTCTAGTTCTAATTTAATTTGATACAAGGATCAGTATCAGAAAGCCTTTGCCATTTACGCCATGCAGACAATAATCCATTAGTAAACTAGTACACCAAAACATGACGATGAATGTCACTCATTATTAGTGCTGGCCGGGCCAAAATCTGCAAGTGAAATGACAGGAGACTATCAAAAACTTAGTAATGCCAACACACTGGATGTTCAGACAATCAAAACTGCGCTCTTTAGTGCTTCAAATTCGCACACATGTACTTCACAACCAGGGTTTTTGTTAAAAAAAGGACTAACAATAAACCTCTGTTGTTCAGTCACTGATTTTGTTGCTTTTATGTGAAGCCATGAAAACTAATCAACAGAATAATTCATTTAGTGTAAAAAAAAAAAAAAAAAAAAAAAAAAGGGGGGGGGGAATTTCATGCTTCACCCATAATTAGCAGCACAGTAAATTATAAAATTCTTTGAAATATTTTTTGATTTAAACATGTGCCTGGTTTCTACCATAACCAGATTTTAAGTGGAGAAAGACCTCTCGGAGAACTTCCACGAGTGTAACTGGTATGTTTTTGAGTTGCAAAGTGACTCAACGTTCAACTTTTGGCAGCATTTGTGCTTAGTCTCTCTCCAGAAGTTTTTGGAAATACTTCAGTGAGAGGTACCCAGCATTCTGCTACAAAATAGTATCCCACTTCCTTCTTATTTCAACACTTTTTCAGGTTTAACCATCAAATGTTCTTGAAGCTTTGCAACAACAATCACCAAGTTATGCGGTGATATTCTGAATGCTACCAGTTACATTATGACTGCTTTTAAAAACATAACATCTCTTAAACATGCAATATCTCTTTTTTACATTAACATCCTTCATAATTTCCACCATTAACGCTATAAAAACTGTATTTTTGGTGTCAGAAAGAGCCTGAACAATTTCAGTAATTCAAGATCCTCAAAATGATATGCAATTGCTGTAAGCCATGTGCACTAGTCATTCAAGATGGGCTGTGATAGCAGCAGGGGCATAGGAAGTTTTTCTTTGAAAGCAACAACCCTGAGCAGTACTTGGCAGAATATTTTTTTTGTTTGGTTCACTGCAGGAAATCCATTCGTAATTCGCTCAGATAACCGAATGTGGCCATGTTCTAAGCATCTGGTATTAAATTTTGATAAAATAACTTTAGAAAAGTGATGCAAGAAGCATGAACAATGTTCCATGTGTACATGGAAAATTCTTTGTGTTGCCCACTCCACTATGATATAAACTGTTAAACGGGCAACTGACTGGCTACTCACTTCCTACAGAGGCTTCAAGAAAATAAGATGGTGTTTAGAAGGTCTTTCTAGATAAAACTATCGCTCCATATGTAGCTTGGGTAATAATTTAAAAATGTTGACTCAGATGTAATAAATAGGTTGCGATATTTTACACACAAAAAAGATGTTTGTAATTTCCACATTTTATAGCATTCCAGGTTACATCTGCTGCCTCAAGAGCTTGGCATATGTCTGAATAGAACTGCATTATTTTTCTCTGACAGATTGTGTAAGTGAAATCTTATTCATATGCAATTTTTGTTCTGCCTTTGCTCTGTGGTTATTTCCCTGCACCCTTGCTGCTAGAATGACACAAAGAGTACTGACATTATACCAGGTGCTTCTGAGAATAGTTGCTGAATTGTACTAGAAAAGGTTCTAGAGTGAGAGTAGCAGAAATTTGTACTAACACAATAATGAATTGTACATGACTCCTTACTGCACTACTGACAAAACATAACCTTCCCATCTGGCACAGTAAAATGGAATTGTATAAGCCACTGTTACATCAAACTACTTTCTGGTGTTTTCATTATTGGCAATGTAAAAGATTAATCAGGAAAAGAAAAACACTTTTAAATGTAAATCACAGTATGTTAAAGAACAATGCAAAACAACATACAAAATTACAAGATCACTGTAGCACGCTTTTCAAATGCACAGCTGTGAATAAGACTTCACATATCTGTTGATAAACTGTGAACAATATGCAATGTGACTCTCCAGAAGTCCAACCAGACTAGTGGATCCTGATATCAGAAAAGTGAAATATACTGGTAAAAATCCATTCCCTGATAGTTTTTTTTAAGCAATGTAATAACATATCCCAGGAAAGTAAGTACCAAACACGTATGAGGAGTCTGATACTTATGTATAGTGCATGAACCATTAAGAAGCTGTTTAATAGATCTTTACTAGCATTATAAATTACCAACATAAAGCACAATATGAGCAAAATCTAAAGGTGGTAGTTATAGAAAAAAATGCCAAACTAACTATTAACACCACAATATGCCTTTTAAAGTACTATCAAACTGAACCTGTTGACTTGTCTGTGAGTGAAAAATACAGATATACAATTCAAAATTTTGTTTTGTATGTCTCCTCCAGAAAGAAATATGCACTTGTCTCAACATCCAGTGGCTTTCAATGACTAACACACGGACTGAAACATCACTGTGGTGAAATGAGAAAGGTACTGTGCAGCCTACACAAAGACTGTTGTTCTCAGCCAAGTACAGAACACAATAAGCCTCAATCACAATGCACACCATAACTGCAAACTGCAACAGAGCAGGTGTTTTGTTACTTAACTGGCCACCAGTGTCCATGACTGCAACATCAGTTAGCAGATTATACTCCTTGTGATTAGCACTGTGGAACTTCAGAGGCCCAACTCCACCACCCTGCATCCAGAATAAACTGAGAAGCTTAGTCTTAACAAATCCAGAACAGAGTACAATAATCCAAGTAGGTGAATTTACACAGCCTGATTTCTATGGCCATGTCTTCAAGAAGACATTAAATTTCAGTGCAGTGGTACTTACTAAGGGTCAAGTACAAGGCTACAAATATTTGTACCCAATGTGATATATGCAGCAGTACTGGGACTGCATGAAGTTTTGCATGCCATACTGAATCATGTTCCTTAACTGTTCTGTAATAAATAACTCGATTCAGAACTGCAAGCTACTGTCACAGCATGTTCTTTAAAACCTACTGTGTATCTACTTCATACTATTCCATAAATCATTTGATACAGAAGTAGTCATATATAATCATATGTATGTAGATAGAGCACTTGTCATGGCAAATACAGCTTAACTACATAAAAAAACATATACAACTGAATGTATAACAGTACATATACTTTATACATGCAGATATTAAAAAGATTAAATTTACATTTATAATCTACATTATAAAGTAAGAATTCATTATACTGTAATAATTGATGAGGTATTTAAGTATTCATTTAAAATACCAAATAATAAAATATAATATAGTTAATAACCAAGACCCCTACTTTATTTCCAGTCAAAGTATTCCTCCAAACAATAGAAAGAATGAGTCAGTAAAAACATTTTTAAGGCTAATTTCAACTGTTTGACATCATGCAATAAATCTTTAATAGCTGATGGAAGATGGCTAAAGATTCTAATTACAGAATAAAAAGCTCCCTTTTGAAATACTGTCAAATTTTCTTAGGCATATGTAGGTAAGAAATGTATCTTGTACTAATATTATATACTTCAGAATTAGATCTAAATAGATCTCTGTTCTTAATGACAAACAGTACCAAAGAAAATAAATATTGGGAATGAGGTGGCAAAATATTTAATTTCTTAAACAAATCACGACAATAATTTCTACCGCTAGAATTCATAATAACTCTGATTATTCTTTTTTGAATTTTAAATATAATTTTGCTATGAGAAAAATCCCCCCCCCCCCAAATTATACCATGCGATATAATGGTGTGAACATAAGAAAAATAAATCATTCTTAATACTTCTGGAGACATTAATGGTGCAACCGACCTAATTGCGTAGCACGCTTTATTCAATTTACAAATTAGTTCATCAATATAATTTTTCCAAGACAGAGAATTATCAATCATCAATTCAAGAAATTTAGTATTATGAATGCTTGAAATTTGTTTATTTGCATGATATTTGCATGTCAATTTCATGACTATTTTTAGTCATGAACAGCTAATAGGTTTTACCAAAATTTAATGATAATAAATTACTTTTAAACCAAGTGTTTATTTTAATAAAAACATTGTTACTATTTTTTTTTTTTAATTCATAAGGTTCGGAATTTGTAACAATTATGCTTGTATCATTGGCAAACAGAATCAGCTTAGACATGTCAGATATAATTTTTGGAAGATCATTAATGTAAAAGACAAAGAATAGACATCCAAGAATTGAGCCTTGAGGGACTCTGTGTTTAACTGACTCCCATTTAGAGAAATATTTAAAAGAATTATTAAAAAAAAAAACACTCTCTGATACCTGTCTTTTAAGTAAGATTTAATTAAATTATTAGCTTTTCCTAAGATACCATAAAACTCCATTTTTGACAATAATGTATCATGATTAACACAGTCAAATGCTTTCTGTAGATCACAGACAACAATGCCCACCAACAATTTACTGCTGAATGATGAAAACATATCAATTATTAAATTGTAAGATGCCATTTCTGTATATAAGTTACTTCCAAAACCAAACTCTTCATTTGCTAAAATATGGTTAGAGTTTATGTGATGATATAATCTTAGATATACAGGGTGTCCCAGGAGGAATGTGCCCGACTTCGGGAGAGTGTTCCTTATGTTAAAGTATACCGATATAACCCAAAACACCTATATCCAAAGTTGAACGATTATGGAGATAATGGCCAGAGAAAAGTGGGGGCTTCTTGCGGTTCCAAATACTGCAACCTGCACAGCTGAAACGTCACGTGACAGTGCTAACGACCTTGAGGGTGGAATGCAGTGTTCACTGTGCCTGCGTGACGGTTTGCGCAGTCAGCCATGTTACGTCACCACTGGGCATTCTCATGTGTAGTGCTTGGAACCCTAAGGACAACTATGACATGAGTGCGAGTGTTTTTGTAGTTCAATTTAATGGCTTTATGTCACTC
>Ga0131853_10001992_pt1 | contig 36505 bp, 27 predicted proteins | sample TergutLab28metaG_FD_92764 | JGI IMG/M metagenome (GOLD analysis project Ga0131853, IMG submission 92764) | Labiotermes labralis P1 segment gut microbial communities from Petit-Saut dam, French Guiana - Lab288 P1 (version 2) (version 2) | ecosystem: Host-associated > Arthropoda: Insects >... | reverse complement strand
GTGCCTGTTTGATGGGAGGGGTGTGTGGTGCAGGTGTTATTAGGTGCACTAGGGGAAGTATGCCAGTGATGGGCAGGTTGGTATAGGGGGTGGAGATTTAATGTGAAGTTGGCTACATACCTGTTTCTGCAACCGCTACCAACCACATCCAGCAGAACCAGGTATGTAGCCAACTTCAAATTAAATCTCCACCCCCTATACCAACCTGCCCATCACCGGCATACTTCCCCTAGTGCACCTAATAACACCTGCGCCACACATCCCTCCCATCAAACAGGCACAACTCATGCATCAGTGCACCCGCTCCAATACACCAGACCTGGAAAGCACACGATACATATACCAGTCCAACACCATGACACACCAATTTGCACACCACATTCTCATATACACACACGAGATCCCATCTAGGTTTACTACACAATACCACACAAAGAATACATTAAAGCTAATATCTAACTTTCCCCGCTTGTTACAGCTCAGCACACCACATGCAGTAACATACGTCTTGTTCTCCTGAAGATGGGCATAATGATGCCCGAAACATGTTGAGAAATTGTTAAAAATAAACATCTAACTGTTGCATCTCATTGGTTTTCTCTCTCACTTCACATATTTTCATTTTGTATTTGCTCGTGTAATTTTGTAAATTGCCTAACCTCATGTTTTGAAATGGAGAAGGAAATTAATGATATCAGGCCTGTCCAACCCATGGGATGTGGGCTGCACCTTTGTTTATGTCAGAACTCTCCAACTCAGGGTATGTGGGCTGCATGTTTGTTCCTATCAAGGCTGTCCAACTTGTGGTATGCAGGGTTCCATTTCTGTGGCCTGTGATAGTATTCTTCCTTGTGTGACACAAAACCTGTTAATACTTCCCTGCCATTTAGAAGTGTCAGTGAATCTTGTTGCACTAACTCTCCAATAAAGTGCCTACTGAATATGATGTGTAATTTTACAGTTGATTCCACAGATGCCCAATAAATGACTGCATAGTAGTATGCAATTCTGATACATTCCAGGCAACCATGATTGATTAATTTTTAGGGACTGTTGATCCTGTAACTCTGCTGCATACTCCAATTGTGTGCTCATCACAGTCACATTGCATGACCACTGAGATACAAAAGGTCATGTGTTTCTTTTTTTCTGTTGATTGGTCATCCTCTTAACATGTGCTAGTCTGATCATTAAAGGATTGATTCTTGTATGTGGAAAAAATTAATTTTTATAATGTGTCTCACAGGTAGGTACCATGCAGTCTTTTCAGTACTTGCAGTTGGACAGCCATACCTTATAGTTACGTAGTTTGCTTTATGTCTTCTCTTAAGCTGATGCTGGTAGCTATGCCAAATGAGGAGTGTTTGATCATGAACTGTTCTAACCCACAAATCATAGCAATTAATCCCACCAAGTACCTGGATTTATGTCTGTGCAGCTGTGGGCCATATATGGGCTGTTCCTTTATCCATGACTGAGTAGAAATTTCTGTGCTGTTTAATGCTGATGGCTAGAGGAAACTGCCTAATATAGATAAAATCAATCAATTGATACATAAAGAAACTGGGAAGCAAGACAAATACTTTTATTACACCACATGAAAAGCAGGAGCACTGAGTTTGAGGAATATATACATCAGTGACACATCAGATCTCTGTACAGATTACAAAATATTATAGCTTATGCATTCTTGGATTTCCTTCACTACTGTGTCTAGTAAATCATAAATGTGGACCCAGTACTTGACATACACGAAACTTGCCATTAAGGTCTTACAGGAACCAAACTAGTGATTATTACACGTTCTGAAGGTAAAAATCAACAATTCAATATTTCTCTGTCAGTCAATTTGCCACTATTAGATACTGTTACAAGTATCTTGGCAACAGATTCCTTATGTTCACAGCAAACATATTCCTCTTACAGAATGTTCACAGGCTGCAGATTCCTCTTTCAGTAGATGTATACCTTAAAAGTTTTCTGTCTAGTTTTCGGAAGGTGTGTATATTTGTCTGATTGTTTGTACATTCTATAAATGCTCTTGTTTGCAAATTTAAGATACAAAGTTCCAGTCTTCATGCTTGCAGTGTTTATACCAGTATTTGTTGGTTGATCAGCAGGTCATTTCAGTTAATTCTCTACATCTGCAAGTTTCATAACTGTTGTCAATAGGGGGCACATTATGCAACCCACAATACTTAACTACTTTTCAGTTGTCCTACAAAATACAGTGTAGGTTGTTGGTGAATCAGTTAGCTGCTAACAGCTTGTCCAGTATGTCTGAAATGCATAGACTTGATAGTCAAAAGTACTTACTTCTGTCTTACATACAGTTGCCTGTCAGAAGATCTGTAGGTAAGTACCTGTGAATGCTGAGCAGTAGGGCTGCCAGTAACACCTGTCAGTAAGTCAGTAATTGCTACTTAGTATCCTATGAGTTTGGTGACAGCCTGTCGGTTGGTTTGAAATTCACAGAATGCTTGTACTGACCAATGCTTGGCTTGCAATGCACTATTGTAGGTGGTTTCCCCAATACGGTGGTGGCTTTAAGAAGTGGAGCCAATGGCAGGTCCCCCTCAGTGACAGTGCACTGCTACCGCCGAGACAGCCAGCCCCTGCTGCAGCAACAGCATATCCCCTGTACGTACCATTGTGTGTTTTGACTGCTGTGTCTGTGTTTTGGTTTGTTTTGTTATGTTTCGGTGTTGGCTTATATTGGACATGATCTAACAAATTCACCAAATTAAAGATAAATTTGTAACATCTTACTGTGCATATGTAAGCCCCATTGTATTGAGAGAATGTGTTCCACATTGGTCACCTGACCTATATCAAAGCAGGGGAAATATTAATTATACAGGAATGCCATATTTATGTACATTCATTATGCATAACGCCTTATTTATGTAATATTCCCTGTGTCAGAATGCCATTATTTATTGAACACATGAGGTAGTCTGAAATAGGGGCACCAGTGTTTTTGAGGAACACAACACAATTAAATTTGAATCCCCCATATAAAACATGCTGTAGCCTCTTTAATAATCGCAGCTCACTTCCCTGTATAAGTGAGGAAGTCAGCTGTGTACTGTTGAGTTTGTAACTGTGTAAGTTTGTACAGGCTGTGGTAATTTTAATTATCTCTGTGGTCTGTTCCTTGCTAATGGATATACAGGTCTTACTGAAACACCTTGGCACACTCTCTGTCACTGACATTCTTTTAACATGAAATATGCTGATGTGATATATTTAATGATCATGTCACTAGCTCATACTACATAATCACAAACCCATAATAGCAACATATCCCAGTTTGTGTTACAAACAAAGCTGAACACATTGCACTGAAATGTATTTCAGACCACTGTAGGAGACACAATACATACGCAGTGGATATATTTGTGTTGATGGCATGAAGACCTGAACTTAGAAATGCACTGACTCAGACATGCAGAACATGCATTTTCTCCACAGTAGGTGCAGTAAGTAAACTGCATGACCATCTGATTAAGTAAACGATATTACTTCACTTTGTATGTCATTATTATATCTCCACGATTCAGTTACCTGCACCTTGTTTTTCTTTAAACAGGATGGGCCATGTGAAAATTAATTTTTTGTTGTGGCTTGTGGGGACAGCTACATCCTTTTCATTCAGACTACTGGAACTGGAAACTACACTCCAAAGTGAAATGTCCTCTACCTCCCTATCCACTGACCTACTGACTGTACTGTCTGTTTACAGTGTCAGGGGTGGGCATGTCCACACCATATCTGCGTCACCGCCAGTCATCAGCTTCTACTCAAGAGGATAATGTGCGGGTGCCACCAAGGCCACAACCCCCCCACTCTGCTCTCAGCCATGCTACGGGCTCATCCTACTACACCACTCCATCACCCCCTGTACATTCCAGTGCCCCCTTGCACACGCAACCCCCTGTCACACAGACCTCTGATAATGTGAATCCTGAAGTATTACTGCCAACCAAGGATCAACCCCCACCTCCTTCACATCAGTGGGGAGATTACAGGAGAGACTTTGACATGTATGAGAGGATAGAACAGCTTGGCAGGTGAGTGAGGAGACATGAGGTACTCTGTCTTTAGAAAGAAAGAAAAAAACAGAATGTTGAATGGCTACACTGTAGCAACTTATTGCTGCAGGATTGTGTCCAGCAAGTTCGCCAGACTTCACATGACTTAGTGTGTTGACATACTTTGAAATCTTCAGTACATCCACTCTTTCGGGTAGTGTTGGGTATTCTTCTCCTTGAATCTTTTACAGTGTCCCTGAACACTATAAGGGACTTAAAGTCAAAGCAGGCGGCAATGTAAATATTCCTAAACTTGTTTTGTTATGAGCATGAAATACTGTATTTTTAAGTCATGACACTGAATACTTGGACACACCAAATGTTCACAAGAAAATGTTTTTTATTTCAAAGAGACTCCCTGTACATGGCTTCAGTTCTCATACATCATGTATCTTTTACGATTCCCCAGTTATGGATTAGTGTTATTTATGCAGACTACCTGTAGGTGGTTTCTGACTACTAATAACCAAACTTGTTACTGATTATGATTCTGAATCTCAGCCCAAGACTTCTTTAGAACAGCGGCAAAAGGCCAGCCTTTATTATAGGTAGAATTACAACACATCCAGTCAAAACAGAACAGTTTGACTTATTATTTTCAACTACATGTTTTGGCCTAAAAGGCCATCATCAGGAACTGGGATCTCACAACCTCACAGTGTGTATTGATATGTGGGTATGTGTGTATATATATACATATATATATATATACATAAAACATGGGAAGAACAGCCTTGAGAATAGAATTTGTGTAACTGTGTTTTATATATATAATTTTAAAAAGACTGGATCAACAGTACATCAGTATTTAAAGTTACTAACAGTATTAAAAAATGAAGAATGTTAAAAGTTATAAATGGTACCAGTGTAGGTAATTCTTCAATACACTGTCTGTATAAGTATATAGTGGTTTTGTGTATCTGAAGTGGAATTTTCACAAAGATATGCCATCTTATGTGGGATGTTCTTATATGGATATTTTACATGATTCTGAAAATAGTATTTGTTTATAATATGTTAAAGTGGGGATGAGGTGCTTTTAAATTATAGTATATATGGAACAAAAAGTATTTTAGAAGTAACATATTTAAAAACTTAATGTGTCAGAGATTACAAATATATGACAGCTTTTCACCATGATTTGGAATATGGTTCCATCCCACATCTGATTCACTTGGTTGTTATATTTATGAAATTATTATTACAAGACGCACTTGTTTAACATTTTGTAGAGAGTATGGCACATCTTATCTTTGTCAGTGTCTGATGGCCTACTGTATGACTGTTGTGAAAGGACTGGGGAGGAAGGAGGGAAGAGGGTATGTCTTACATCATATGGGCTTCACCTTTGAGAACAGTTTCAAAAATTTTGTTGAGTTGGAATGTACAATTGTCATTTAGTCTTTCATGGTCCTTTGTAAATATATAATGTTTCAATTGTTTGCATATGATTCCCCTTATTGAATTATTAACAAGCACAACAGGGATTAATTATCTTTATAATGAGATTTAAGGTCTGAAATGACAGACCTTCCAGGAAAGATTGAGTGAGTTGTGACTGCTCATGTTTGGTCAACATTCCAGAGAGAACATGCTCTATACTGCTCTTCATGGTGGGATAGGTAATTTTGTGACTCACAAGCATCTTCAATGTGCTACAGAATTGCATCATTATTTACATAATTTGTGTCCTGTTACAGGCAGCTGCAGTCACTAGAACACTCGGTTGCCAGTGACTTGAGGCTTATCCTCACAATCTTACAGCAGCAACATGCAGTTCGCAGTTCAGAGTCATCTGGGTCTTCCATGATGCCCGACTATAGAGAGGTGTGTTCAGAAACATTTATTCCATTTATGACTGTGTGAGAGGGTGAGTTTCCATACTTCTCAACATGATTAGTTTCCTGTGTAGCTTTGAAAACAGGTCCATGGTTAATTTTGGCTTATGATTTGGTAATGGGTTTACATAAAACATATGTCTAAACACTCTTGTTTTTTGCAATGGCATTCCCTATGTTCCTAATGTAATAATTGTATTACTGCAACTAGGTTGCTTGGGGTTCATTCATAAAAATGAAGTGCTTGACATTATGTTAAGATAATGTATGTTTTAAATGTACTGCTAACCTTTTTGCATTGGAAGACACTTGGTAGTCCAACAGTCACCTCCATGCATCTCAAAGCACTTATTACAAAATGTTTTTCACAACCTCTCTTGCTAATGCTGCCTTTAATTCCTGCTTACAGTCTTCCTCAGATTATGGTCACAAGTCTGAGAGATCATCCAGGGAACGCAGTTCCCAAGTGCATAGGAGCTATAGCATCTCTCAAGACAGTCCATCAAATTTCAGGTGGGTCCAGCAATGTAACCTATCAACAGTTCTTCACCACAGGCTTCAAGAAAATTTTTTATAGACCTTTAAATGCTGACGCCAAAAAGAGTTCAAAGACTTGGCCGATGTTTACTTTCAGTTGCACAATGAACTGAACATAGAATTAAACTAACTGAAACTTAAGTTTGGCTGTGGAATTTCCTCCACACAAGATATTATGTCTATAATACCATGACTCACATACCAGAGCCTAGTGCTGGCTGCACTAGTTGGAATTGCAAATTGTAAAACCTTTGTGAGTCATGCCTTGGAATTGCAAATTGTAAAACCTTTGTGAGTCATGCCATATTTTATGTTACTAACATCAACAGAATATAAAATTTGTGATATTTGAGATTGGGATCAAGTTCCCAGAGATTCCCCAATAAAATAGCAGCCTTGGCACAGTTAAATAATGGACAATATTTCTAGGTAGAATTGTTTGCTATAACAAAATAATAACTAAAGTTCCTTGTCTTGTGGAATGCCACTCTTTGGGACTGCTTGGCCCTCAAGATGATGGCACTGTGTTCATTTAGAATATCGGTAACTCTTTACCAGTTTAAGCCCCATTAGACTCTAGTCTTCATCAGTACTGCTCCAAGAACCTCAGATCTAGTAAATTGTTATCTGTATGCATGCACTGAATGTGACTAGCAACTGGAATACTAAATGGTATAAAACTGGGAGATTTTCATTTTATATTGGTTCAGTTTGATGATGTGCACTGCATTCTGTTGATTATAGTCAAGGACTGCAAGAGTTCATGTATTGCAGAAATATGGAACTATAACAAAAATAATTTTAAGCTTAACTATAAGAAAATCATTCAGAATATGAGCTGTAATGTTTCTATACAATAAATAATTAACTGTGATAGTTTAACCAGTGAGACTGGTTGCTATGATTGACAGATTCATCACATTCATCAGAATTTAATGGCTGAGACAGGCATTAGGATTTTCCTCATTATCACAAAGTATCCAGAAAGGATTTAATGTCCACTAATCCTCCTATAAAAAAGAGTACCAGGAGTAAAACAGCCATAGCATGAAGCTGCTTACTGACTCTGTGTTGCAGACCCCCCACACTGGAAGACCAGACCTCATCACAGCAGCCCTGCCCCTCTACGGACATGTCACATTCTCACAGGAGTGGTAGCAGTGACTTACACCAGAGACTGCCACATCAGCAGCCTCAGTTGTCATCCGTCCCACATACCGTGACACCAGAACTTCCCACCAGAAGGCTTCACCAGCAACAGCCTGTGTATATCCCACAACGAAGCCAGTCTCAGCCTACCAATCTCACACAGGTTAAGATACATTCTATGACTTTTGTGGAAAGGTGTTGTCATAATACTGTAAATGGATGTTTGTTGCAGTTAAACAGATGGATTTTATTCTTGCCACATAATGCAAACAATGAGAGTTTTAACCATAATGTAATCAACTTGAAATATTATTCAGACAATTTAATGGAACCACTGGGAGAAACATGAAACAGTCTCATACAGTAGATTATTTTTCCTGTCTCACTTTGAGTAGGGTAGATGCTTTGTTGACTGAACTAACATGCTCATTTTATCTAAAATGAACAGTACCAATCATGAAGTTCCTTGCCTTATTCTTTTATATTTTATTTTTATACAATGATCTTTTTCTCATTTTGATTGCATAGACTAGAAGTTTGGCCATGTTACCAAACACCTGCAGGTTTTTGATCTCCACCTTTCTCTTCCCATGCAAATACTGTACCAAAGTTTGCACCATGAGAGCCTCTTTCCAAACAATTGTCTATTTATTGTTCATCTGTATAACCCTTGCAGTTAAAGCAGTGTTGTTCAGTAACTAAAGGATCAATCTCAGCCTTTCTTAATTCATCACTTACAATTAGCATACCATTTGATTCTGTTGTAAGTCAAGTTACAGGTGTGATTGTAGGCTACAGACATGACATCATAGGTGTAAACATGTTGCTTTACAAATTTGCAAGCTGTACACTTACTGACAAAGATATCTGTACACTATAAATATACTGTCAGATAAATCTTCAGACTCAGCACCTGTGTACACTGTAAATGTATTGACAGACAAATCTGCAACCTTTACACCTGCTGATACAGGTATCTGTATAGTGTAAAAATACTGACTGAAATGTCTGTGGTTATACATACCTTCCACTGCAGGTGCACCACTCACCTTCCCTGAGCTGGCGACAGTCCTCACCTCTGCAACCCTCTGTGCATGGTGAGATGGAAAGTGAGGATGCCTGGTCCATGCACCAAACGCCCCGAGGTGCAGGCAGTGACGATGCCACCTCCTGGGAGTTCCGAGACGTACCAAGTGCCCGATTAGAGGCACCAATTGCACGGCTGGAATCTTTGGATGAACTGGATCAGGGCCAGGTGTGTCCCACCATAATTCATCAGTCTTAAAACTAACTGCATGGTAGATGTTGACTTTGATGAGGCTGTGGCAGAAACGCATATTCTGTCTTGATTTGCTGCTGTGTATTGAGTAAACTCACTCTGTCTCCAGATTGGTCCACTGTTAGAAGAAAATTGTCAATAAGTTGATCCCTTCTTATTCAACATTGGAAGACTTCTGATGTCATAATATTCTCAAACAGATTCACTTGCAGAAGCCTGAAAATTCAAACCTCCAAAGTATGATCACATTAATAGTGTTACATCTTCACAGTTTGCATTCTATGACATCATTTCCAGTAGTATGTGATTATGAGTAACAGATGACAAGAATTTTGTATTTATTTATACCCAAGATATCTTTTCTTATTTTTGATCGGATTATTTTGTAGCTGGTGAGAGTGAGACTTGCAATGTTGTATTTCATTCCATCAGAACTTAGTGTATTCTAATCCATCAGAACTTACAGTGAACTAGGCATATGGTACCTGCTTGCTTTTTGTGGTCAGTTCTTGCAGTTTGATCTTGCTGACTTCCTGCCCTTTTCTTGTCCAGAAATTGAAGAAATCCATTTTTGAGGTTGAAGCACACATGATGGTAACTATGTTACACCGAGTTGTGGTGTGCTTGATTAATCATGCCTATTTTAACCATTCATGTTTTACCTTTTTACATGCTAGACTACTACATTCATTGGACAATTTGTACTTCAATTAATACTACATAAAGTTCAGTAAAAAAAAAATTTAATGGTGAAGGTTGTTGCTACTTACAGGCTAATATTTCTGTATACATAGTTGCTTTTGACACGACTGTAGCAGCAGCAGCAACAAACAACAAAAACAACAATAATAACAACAAGAACAAATTAGCCAACCTGGGTGAAACCTTTATTATTACCACTACAGTTCTTAGAAACAGATTAGCAAAAATAGGGAGAAACAAATCAGTAGGGCCAGATGGAATTCCTGGTGAAATTCTGAAATTGGGCAGGGTAGCCATGACTCCTTACCTAGCTAGACTACTTGAAATATCATTAAACAATGCTACCATCCCAAGTGACTGAAAAAGAGCCACAGTGGTTCCTATTTACAAAGGGGGTGATAGATCAGCAGTCTCAAACTATAGACACATAAGCTTAACTTCTGTGGTCTGCAAGCAACTGGAACACGTTATAGCAGGGCGCTTGAGGCAAGTCTGGGAAAAGAATGATTCATTATACAAGGGACAGCATGGGTTTAGACTGGGATACTCTGTGAAAGTCAAGTCATCATGGTGTGCCAGGACATAGCGGAGTCTTTGGATGAGGAAGTAATTATAGATGTGATTATAATAGACTTTTCCAAGGCTTTCAATTTAGCTCCTCATGATCGGCTGCTTACAAAACCGGCAGCCTCAGGTGTGGATTCGAGGGTATTCGTTAGGGTAAGGTAATTCCTTGTAGGTCATACACAGAGGGTAAGAGTAGGAGGGCAACTATCCAAGGAATTCAAAGTAACCTCAGGTGTGCCACAAGGGAGCATTTTGGGCCCACTACTGTTTCTAGTGTACGTAAATGATATTTGGAGGAACATTGACTCAAGTATTAAGATTATTCGCTGATGACTGTATAATTTATAGGAAAATCACAAATAAGAACGACATAGGAAAGTTGCAGAAGGATCTAGACACCGTGGGGGAATAGGCAGTAGAAAATGGGATCAAAATAAATCCTGGTAAAAGTAAGGCAATAAGATTTACGAGAGCTCGGGTTAAAAATCCACTGGGTTACTCTCTTGGTAAAGTAAAGTAAATTACACAGTGCAAAAAGCCTGGAAGGCACTTCACTATGTAATGTGTATTCTCAAAACAGGAAATAGGAATACAAAAAGTTTAGGCTACACGTGATTGGTACATCCTATTCTTGATTATGGGTCTGCATGCTGGTATCCATGCAGAGAAGGAAAGATAAATGCATTAGACCGACTACAGAAGAAAGCGGCTCAATTTTCAGATCATACGAAGTATTCTGAATTGGAAACCTTGGCTCAGCGTAGGATGATAGCACACTTATGTTCACTTTTTGAAGTGTACTCTGAGGAATGGGCTTGGAAAGCTACACGTGACAGGTTGCGAAGGCCTTACTATTTGAGTAGGGTTGATCATGTTCAGAAAATTAGGGACAGGAAGCAAAGACCAGATATCGGGAAGTATTCCTTTGTAAATAGAACCATTAAGAACTGGAACCAACTACCTGCAGAAACGTTAGGGACTTTCCCTTGTAAACCTAAGATTTTTAGAAAAAGAATTAGGAAAGCAATTATAAATGGGGTGAAATGAAAGGAATAGAAGTGTGGCGAAAATCATCTAAATGTGCAGTGAAGTGAAGTGATGTGAGGTGAAATGGAGTGGTAGGAAATTTAAATGGGGTTAAGCCAAATGAAAGTGTAGTGAAGTGTAGTTGGGTGAAGTTTAAATGGAAGGAAATGAAATGTCAACAAGTGTAGTGAAGTGTAGTGAAAGTCTTAGTAACAGGGTGTCTAACATTATTAGAGGATATATAGATCACATGAATTTTGCTGCTTTTATGGCTTTTCCATTTATCATATTCCTTCGTGTTCTTTTGGTTCTTCTTTTTATCATTGTATATATGGTTGTATGTTTTGTATACTTGTGTTTAATTCTGTAAGTTATGTATTTTTATTGTTATGTTTATGTATTCTCATTGTTATGTATGTTCTGTTCTGTTCTGTATATTCTGTTTTCATCGTGCCAACTGGCATTCTTCGGCTACCCTGACTGAGGTTTCTCTGTGCTTCTTCCTCAGTTGTAAGGCAAATGCCAAGGTATAACTCGCAAAGATGGGGCATGGCCTGCACTCTTCCCAGTTAGGTTGTTAATTGTGTTGTTCTATGTATTGTTTGTGTGTAAATGTGTACTGTACTACTGCCACCGGGTGTCAACCCAATTGCAGTTAACAAATATATCAGTATCAACAAAACAACTAAACAGCAGCAGTGATGACAACACCAACAACAGTGACATCACCTCCACCACCAACAATGACAGTGAGAGTGACAGTTCCAACAACCACGACTGGCGATAATGACAGTCTAAACATAAATTATATTTATTGAATGTATGATTAAGAAGTTTGCCTATTTATGTAATGGTCTTGGTAATAAACATTTAATTTTGTTATGTTCAGTCAAATATGTCTGTCTTTCCAGGATTCACGGAGCGACAGTCCAAACACTGGCTCCTCCAATGCACAGAAACCTGAAGTCAAATCTTCAGCTGTATAGGCCACTGCAGATTTTCACTGACTTCATGTCCCAGGGCTTCTGGATAGAACCTAGTGAGGAATCTGTTAGGGGCCTTGACAAAGCTCAATTGAGAACAAAGTTCTGTGATGAAACTTACCCTTCATACTGTGCAGCTATTTCCAGTACAAGCTGCAAGATTAACATTCTGGAATGAACTGGATAATACATTTTAGTATCTGACTGCTCCATGCATTCAGGTGACACTACAACTGAAAAGATATTCATGTTGATACATAGCCAGTTTGAAATTTCTTCTGTTGCTAAAAGTTTGTGAAGAAATATGTAAAAGTAGGTATTTGATTAGTTCAACATTGAAGATAAAATACAGAAATCGATAACATGTGATTGCAGATATTTACAGATTACAGAACATTGTCTTGAAGAGAGTGTAAGCCAGTATTGAGACACAAACAGAGGGGATTTCCTTTAGATTATGCGGTGCTCTGCTTCATTTGTTGTTAACAATTCCATACTGTTTATATATGACTGTAATTTTATGTTAAACTTCAAATCAACTACTGTCACTGTTGCCAACATAATGTTTCACCATTGACCCAGGATCCAGAGTTGGGTGTCACCTTACTGGAACTGATGTGCTGACTGCATCTCGGTCCCTCCACAGTGTTTTGTTTTTCCATGCTGCTATGCAGTTTGCAACAGAACACCAAGCCTTAGCTGTGTCATCTTCAAGATTTTTTATGAATAATTTGGAAGCAGATCAGTGTATTATGGATGTGTCTGTTCCTAGAGGTTCATTTCAGTGTTAATGCATGATGTGGATTTTTACTTTTATTTCAGTTATATATTTATTATTTATGATGTAAATAGATATCTATATATGCACAGGGTGATGTATATATCATATTCAGAACAGTGTGTATATAAGGTGGCTTTGTATATAAATTGGTGGGACTTTCCATATATCAGTTTTGTTTGATGTATTTTGTGTGTGAGAGTATGCATGAATGCTGAAGCAAAAGCATTTTGGAAGTTTTGGAATTTTAAAACAGAACATGTTTTAATCAGATTAAATTTTTGCTCAGGTATAAATTTAATTACAAACTTTTATGTTTTCAATATTATTGTTGAAAGCAAATTGTTGTTGATTGTTTTTAACTTCATTGTGAACTACAGGTTGTGATTCTAGAACAGCTAATGGTGGAGACAATTCCAGCCATTCAATTTACATACCCTGAATACAGCGTGCAGGAATCAGATACAGCATGTCCGTAATGCCCATTCTGTGTGATAGCAAATGACTCAAATATAAGCAAGTGTGGAAGGAGATGCTGGTATGTAAGTTTTTATTTTTTTGTGACTGTTATTCTTTTTTCTTAAAGTGGGTATGCCCTTTGGGGACTTCCTGTATGTCTGTACAACTTACAAAACAAAAGATATCCTGATTTTTGTGTAATGTAACCTTATTAATTACACACTGCATTTTAGCTGCTGAGGATGGGTCTTGTTGTGCCAACTGCCCTGTGGCACACAAATGACTCATATAAAGAACTAAGATTTTTACTCTGTTGTGATACTGGCTACATGGGGAGCTTATATGCCTTAGCATTTGTCAGAAACTAACTTAAAATGCTGAGTAGGGCAACAATGAATCAGATATTAGCTTCAAACAAACCATTTTCATTAAATGTAACATGTACTGACAGAAGCTACTGCATTTTTGTCACCCATTTTTTCCCTTTTTAAAATTTGGAGAGACAATTACATGTAGAATCTGGGGGGTTTATGCACCAATGATGTTCAGGTCTTCAGTCATCTGGCTTGCTATACTGAATATCAGGATTGTCAGTTCACAGTGTTTGACAAGAATGTTGGCATCAATAACCCTTTTACTGAGCCTAACAGCCCAATGGAAAGAAATCCTCTGATAAGTACATTGTAGACAGACCCCAAATGCCATCTGCATGCTTGCCTGTTCAGCTCTCCAGGTTTTGAATAGTTCATTCGATTTCCTGCATGTTTATCGTTTTTTATTTTCACAGTTCAACTTTATACTCAAACATTTTAGATCACTTTAAGGATTTAAACACATAACAGTTTTCTCAAAAATCATTATGGTAGATTCTATTAATTTCAGTTTTATTAGATGAATTGTTTTTCTCAGTAATGCTGTATAGGTCTTGTGTTCAAAGTGAAACTTTGTGATTGTGAGGAGTTGTTCCTTACCCTAGCATGTGCAATAAAATTTATGCCTTATATTTTCACTCATTTCCATTACAAATGTGGCAAACCTTTGTCACCCACAAGTGCATTCACTGTCTGCTGTAGAATGCCCAAACAGTGTGCTGCAGTATACTAATTCAGTTTTTTAAAAACTGTTCTCTGACCCAAATATAAAATGCTTAGCCTTTGCTTGAATGGTAACATGTTGAGTTTGTTACAAATATTTCATCACAAATGCTTCTAAGTTGCTACACTAGAACCACAAAGCTTTAGCTTGTTTTTCTCACAGTAACGCCTTTGAAAAGTACAATTACATCTGAAGTAAAACAAGGCATACCTGTTCCTATTGCAGGAGGCTAGTTGCCCCCAGAATTCAAATTTTTTTTCAGATTTGGGAGGCTTAGTTGCTGCCACTTGTTAATAACAGTTTCTTATAACATGGTCAATTCTGTCATGTCATTTTAAAGACTTAAAGACTCAGAGTTTAAAAGAGACATAGTTATGTTCACATATTTCTAATGGCAGTTGTCAGGAATTGCAAGGTTTTTACTTTGCCATGTTCCTGAGCATTACAGCTGTTGCAGAAATATTACAACGTAGAAAGTCTGTAGCAATTACATATTAGAATCCACTTTCCCCCTGAAATTCAACTCATTTGATTTTATAGAACAGGTTCAAAGCCCCAGACTCCTGCTTTTTAAGTAGGCCTCACACCCAAAACTATTTCTTGATGCCTGGTGGAGCTCTTGGCTTCAAATATTAAGACCTACTCCAAGAGTATTATTTTCCAGTTCTTGCAAAGAATACGGATTGCTCATATGAACTCGTTCTCTTTGGTTGCCAGCCACAAATAATAACTGCAGAGACTGAATTCTGGAGATTCATTAGGCCATTATCCATCAGTTTTAAACTGTCTGCCAAATACTTATTGTAATGTAGTTATTGAGAAGTTTACTTGCAGGCCAAGGCAATTTCCTCTTCATCTGTTACTTCTCTGAAGAATTATGTGAGGAGTAATTGAACATAAAAGTAGGAGCTTATTGTTTATGTAAGAAACACTGGCCCTGTGATTTTTGCTGGCATTTACTATACACACTATATACCATTCTCTCAACTTTGTAGTCATGCAAAAGAACTCTTGAACTGTATGGGGATTTTCAAGACCCCAGTATTTGCACTGTGACTGTTCATGTTTCCACTGAATGTAAACCATGCCTTATCAAAGAAGCACTCATTCTGGATCAAGAAATCTATTGGCTACCAATACTTACTGCTCAATGTGAAGGAAATAATGCATGTACGCCTCTAACTTTGTATGGATGTAATTTTCAGTTTCGTTGCTGTGTGATCTGAAGTTTTTTGACACTTTGCCTTGAAGAGCCAACAGGTCTGAAGATTTGTTCCATTAAAGCACCACCTTGGTCCACTTTCTCTTCAGTTAAACATGACATTTGTGCTCCCCCCCCCCCCTTCTTTTTGGCAGGGCTCAATGTTATTCAGAATTGTTTACTATTCTATGTTGTCCTTTTACATGGCACTGTTCATTTGGGAGATTCTGTACACAACATCAGCAACTTTTTATTTTTTATGTTGTATACTTCAAAACGTTTTTCAAATAGATTCTTTCTTCAACTGAAAGCGTTCCACTGTTCACCGAAACTATTTTTTTACAGTACGAGCAATAAAGATGATTTATCATCTGTTGCTTGCCTCACATTGCAGCAGTTGTAATACAGTGAATGTGTCAGCTTTTTTTTATGTTGGCTAATGTGCATACACTGGTTCAGGCCATGTTTTTCCAGAGTTTTCGGACATGACAAATCTGCTTCCCTGTGTATTCTGGGGTCAAAAAACATTTTCTGCTTTTGACTGAAAAAATTCAAATCATCATCAGCAACTGTAAATTTATAATTTCATGTTATATCCAAGATTTTTATGAAGGGTGGTTGTTGATGTTACTGCAAATACACTTAAATTGCCAGTATTCTTATCAATGCAGGCACATGCTCATCTTCTTCAGGTAATGGAAGTTCTTTCCAGTTCCTGGTGGCAGTGCTAGAGTATGCATGGTGCTGTGACAGCTGCTTCTCCCACCTATACTTAAACTATTCCAATTATAAACTTATTAAATTCTTGTAAAACATCATTCTTATACCACAAGAATAGCCACTGTCCAAACCCTTATGGCAGGTCTACACAACGAATCTTTCTCATCTCTTCATCCATTTTGTACATCGTCAGGAGGGACATGAAAGCAGTTTGTAGTGCTGTTGTATTCAAACATGCCCCCATAAATAGGCATGTATTTTCAATAATACAGTTTCAAATTTACAAAAAATATACATTTTGTCATTTATTCGCTGTTACAGTATGGCACAATGTATGTGAATAACAAAGTGTAATGCCAAAATACTGGATCACTTACAGTAGGGATCTGAAGGAAAGAGTTTTGAGAAGGCTCTGAACAGGTAGTATTAAAAAATTCCAGAACTTGTCTTTACATGAATTTAATACTTTCAACTGGTATGACCCTGCGAGTACCAACGCTGAGAAAATCTGTGTGGATTGCAAGAGCTTATGCTGTGGTGTAAGAGGTGCAAGATGGTGGTGCTACCTCCAATAGACTTGAAAAAAAATTTGGTAATACTGCAAACTTTAACATTCACAATGTGCAGAATGTAACAATGTGTCTGCAATGATGCACAGGGATTGCAGCATGACATTTTGTAGTTGTGTTGTTGACACAAATGACTGTAACAAAGGACTCAAACATGTGAATGCACCATTAGCACTATGAGCAATAGCATTTTGCTAAAATTTAAATCCATGTAGGAACACAACTGCTGGTAGAGTTACATCCATTTTACAACAGTTATATGTTGCAGATGTCTCCAAGTTTGTATGACTTGTAATTGTTACTATCACTTCTATGTTGCTGCCATCAATTTTTGTTTAAAAACACAAAATTAATTTAATTAATACTGTTCATTTTAGCCATTTACAGATCCTTTTGGGGCAAATACTCATTACTAAAAGAATTAAGTTTTAAAAAATCATGTCACAATGAAGTTTGTACGGCTCAGCGTACATGTAGTGTATTTTGGGTGTTGGGTCAGATCATAAAAATGAAACATTCTTCAGAATTTTTCAGCAGCATGAATAAAGTTACATTTTTGTTGTTTGAATTTTTCACTGTACCTAGAAATTTTGCTCCAATTTATTACCACTGTTTTCAACAATTATGTGATGCACTTTGATTACAAATGCCAAACATCTACCAATTTTGAGCAACTTAGGCAGAGAAACTGCCAGCAGTTGATGGGGCTGCAGGTAACTAGAATTTCTTCACTTTCACTAATGTCTGCAGGTAGCACTCACTGCCAAGGCAAATCTTCCATCACAGAGGAGAAACTTGAAACAGCAAGGACATGGCTGCATTCTACAATAGTATAGCAAAATGTAAACACATTTTATGCTTGAAACATTCTGTAGAACTGTCCCATTTTACAAAACCTGAAAGAAGCCTTGGCATTATGACCTTTCTTTGAAAGTGAGGTTTTAAGAAGCATGTTGAACGTTACAGCCAGTCTTTATTACACTGTCAGTCATATGTGTATATACTTATATGGTAGTGCAGCTTTTCAAAAACAGTAAAGCTGGGAGGAATTGTAGAGTCACTCAAAGCAGCATCTTATTTTTATTGTCACTATGATGGCTTAAGTGCCCTGTGCCTGTCCTGTGTAAGGTGGAACAACATGGAGCTACATTAATGCTGCTGGTGTCAAACAACATTCATTGATGATTAGAAAATTATTTCCTTTGCCTACAGCCATTTCCAGTTGTGACTCCATCATAATAGTCCCATAGTAACTTGAAGTGAACACATAAATGATAGTTCTGTTACACAGTAGCAGAGGAAGGCAACTCCACTTTTGAACCCAAACAGTTGTGATTGTTTCTTACCAGACGAGGAAAGGTTATGAATGGGAAAGATCACCGTAACAAGCAGCACAAGACAGCACATGCAGTGTGGGGGCATTTTTCTGTGATCAGTGCACAACTACTGTTGTACTCAAATAAAATGTTCCCTTCCTTATTAATATGTAGTAAATTTTGATGAAGAATATTACTACTGAAGCTTACATTTAGGAACAGTGAGATTAGCATGGTAGCTAACTCTCATGGTTTGTGTATTATCTGACAATATAAAAGATGTTTGTCATGCAACAGTGCTGACCCTACATGGTACTGTGATGCAATCTGTTTCCTGTTCCACATGCTAGCAGGCAAAGTTTAATGACACTATTAAATTATTTGAATAATGGCTGATTATTTATGACAGCCCTATGAGAATTTCCAGGAATCAAACTTGTCTTAATGAACCAGAGAATTACATTTTATAATAAATGTGAAATCTGAACCACTAGTGATGGAGTTGTGTTTCATTTCCTCATTGGCATTACAGTAAGTGAAGTGAAAAATGCTTCATTTCTGGGTAGAAGAGAAATTAAATGTCTGTGTAAAGCTACAGTGCCCAGTGCTTTCTAACACAAAAACACAGTATCCCAATATTTTCTTTATAAGCACATGCCAGAAGACAGCAGTAATATTAAATAAAAAATACATAAAAACAAATCCAAATACAATACAGAGTGAAAAATATAAACCAACAAATCAATTAGAACAAATAACAATGAAAGTTATTTGAATCTCTTAATGTTTTAGATATTTGAACAACTCATACTGCCGTGAGTAAAGCTGTTTTAAAAAATTCATTTACAGATGTTGGAATTCCTGATGAATCCCTTGATGAAACATTTTGGGATTTGGAAAACAAATTCTTGTCTCAAGTACACATTGAAAATAATTATACACTTAGTTTCTTCCTAGCTATTATTGTCAGCTTAAAACTACTTTGTAATTTCATTATGACCAGCTGAAACATCTTCAGTGGTGACTGATGCAGGTGTGGTTTTACTGTGTCATCATACCTGACCGAAAAACTGAGTAAACCGTGCAGTTTTGACAGGCAATAGCACAGGCCTCAGAACTGTCCTTTCCAGTCGTCACACCGAGAACTGTGCATTTCACTCAGGCAGTCCCACAGTTTCCTCAGTTTACCTGCCAACAACATGATGGCATCATCTCAAGGCACTCAACAGAACTGACAAAAAAAAATGACAAACCTGATGGGAAACCTGTGCTGTGCCAGAGAACATTCAGTTCAGTTTTTGTGCAGTTTTTTTACACAGTAAACTGTATAGTTTAACTTAATGTGTATGGGGCCCTTTATGGAAGCCATCACTGGTGCTTAATGAAGCCAGCTCTTTGATAACAGGTAGCTTGTTGTAATTCTTATATAATGAAAGGCAGCTGACTTTATTTCAGGAAGTTTCTGTAAATGAACTGTTGGATGAGACAGATTGCTTCATGTATTGCATAGCACCAGATCCATATAGTTCTCCATCACATAGAACCTTCATATTGTAGCTTAGCTGTGGTAGGAATAGCACTGACATAGATGCTTATACATGGTAGCATTTTTTACAGAATATGCCATTATGCTTTTGCTTGAAAAGAATTCTTTAATTTCATACGTGAATCCTGGGTAATTTAGACAATGTTTCATACTTTTCTTACTAAGCAACTTTGTATGTAAGTGTATTATTCGCAATACTTCGCACTTTTAAGTATACTCTGTGAATTATTTTTATTGAAAAGTATCTTGGTGCTTTGTCCAGGTCTTTACAATCTCATTATATATCTACACATCTGAGCAGAAGTGATATTTGTTATGGAAAAAAACTGTATGAATGATACTTCATTTCATTTGTGAATCACTGATTGTTATGATATTATAATAATAAACACAAACTGAGCTTTGTTTAGAATGTGCTTTTAATTTAAAAATATTACAATTAATTTTATACCCAAATCCATTCTTCTCCATCATGCTATTGGCCAAGTATCTATACACACAACCATCTAGACAAACAGATGCAAGATTCCAAATGAAAAGTGTGAGGGCATAATGTGTTTTTATTATGACACTCAACATTAGGTCTCAGTATCTGGGGTCTAAATTCAGTTGCTCTGAAATTATGACCTACGTTTATAACCAGCTAATTGAATTAAATGCAGGAGCATAAGACTGTAGCAAGATAATTCTGAGGTTAATTTACATGTAATACAAACAGACATAAAATGTTCCAAGAGCCTCTTGCATGCAAGGAACATTAAATCTCAATGACTGATGACTTATTACCATGAAAACCTTTTGGGTAATCCCCATGACCCCACTCCATTTCAACGTTGTTGAATGAAGTGAGTGATTAGTATTTTGTTGATAAATTTGCATTACTATTGATCTTTTACTTGCTAGTTGTCTGTGATGGCTTGTATTATGTCAGATTCACTGTAGTCCATTATTGAAACCTGGCTGAAACTTACATAAGCCCCTTGGCACTATACAGTTCCTCACGTAATGAAGATAAAAATAATCACCTTTAACTAATTCCACGCAGTAGAGTCTTTCTAGAGAAGCTGACAGGTCCTTGGGTAGTCAAGAAATTCCCCGCATTTTATGGAGCCCATAGATTCGTTATCGTATTTACAAGATCCCGCCACCAGCCCCTATTCTGAGAAAGATCCAGTCCATGCCCCCCCCCCCCTCCCAACCCACTTTAAGAGCCATTATAACCATTTTTATATTCTCGCCCCATCTACGCCTAGGTCTTCCAAGTAGCTCCTTCCCTCAGGTCTCCCCACCAATATCCTGTACGCATCCTCCTCTTTTCCACTCGTGGTACGAATCTCCCCATCTCATTCTTCTTGAGTTGATCTATCAAATACTACTTGGTGAGACGTAAAGATTACAATGTTCTTCGTTACGCACGTAATCTTCTTACTCCCCTCGTCCTTCTTAGGACCAAATATCCTTCTCTGCCCACGTTCCTCTCCCAATGTGAGAGACCGACCCAAATACAACAGGCAAACTTGCAGTTCACTATACGTGTATATTGATCTTTATATTTGTGGATAACAAACCGGAAGACATGAGATTCTGAACCGAATGATAGCAAGCATTCCCTTACTTCACGGCTAAATATGCAAATCCTTTATACGTTACACCGCGACACGGTTCCGCCAACGTTTCTACTGACGTCTTGAAACCGCAGCCGGCTAAGTTGGCCATCCTGATAGGCGCAATGGAGAGACCATACTCCACATATCTGCTTTAACTTTCGATGTATTGTCGATCATGGTATTCGATTCCGTTTCCGGCGCCAGTCGTGTGGTGCTAATCCGTGGGGGTGAGTTGCTGAAGTTTGGTTATTTGTACATTTGGTGTTGAATAACACGTGCCACTTAGTCGGAAGTCGTAATTTGAATAAGGGATATCCAGAATGGCCCAAAGTAAACTCAATGACCTGGCTGGACGTTTTGCGAAAGGCCCTAAAGGCTTAGGAACAGGACTGAAAGTTCTTGCTGGAGCCGCTGTTGCGGTGTATGGCGTTTCTCAGTCTATGTACACAGGTAAGTTATGGTGTGTAACGACAGACTCATCGCAGTCACATTTTAGTTGCATGCGGGTAGATTTGTCTTTGTTGGCTCCTGTAGAAAATATATGTGCTCCTCCCTGACTTCGTAGTGTGCGGTTGCATCAGCGAGAATGGATGCAATAACATGCAGTAACTGTGTAAGAATTATATCACTGATTGTGACTGTATCAAAATATCACGATAAAGGTCACTGATTTTGAGTCAGGCATGTCAACATGACATTGCATGTTAGGGTTTGTGTGTATGGTGCAAGCCATGTGTGGATGCCATCATTATGTATTTTTTACATGCCATGTAGCCTCATAATACCTGTGTACCAACGTTTCGGAGGAATTGTCTCCATCTGACAGTGAGAAAAGTTGTCCTCAGACGACGAATATGTGCATATTATTGGGAGCTACACCATTATTAGCGTGTAGTCGGTATAACGCCTTACTACGAGCTGGACGGTCCGGGGATCGAATCCCATTGGGGGGGGGGGGCGAAATTTTCCGCACCTGTCATGACCGGCTCTGAGGCCCCCCCAGCCTCCTATACAATGGGTACCGGATCTTTCCCAGGGGTAAAGCGGCCGGGGCGTGGTGTTGACCACCCACCCCCATCTAGCGCCGAAGTTAATGAAAGAGTAGTGCTATACCTCTACTCCCCCTCTGGGCCTTAGTGGCCTGTTCTAGGGTGAACTTTACTTTTACCAGTATTAGCGTAACACGCTGTTACCAACCTATACACTCCTAACATACATGAGTGTTCTACTTCTCTCTGCCTGGCCTTTGTATCCCACTCAGTATAAATATAAATGATGTGTAAAATGAATTGAATGTGGATAGTGAATAACTGCAGCATGACTATGAGAAGAAACTACCTGTGACATCACACAGCAAACAAAGTGGTAAACTAGTGGTGGAGTCTCTTGGTTCCCATGTCATCACATCCCAGAAGCCAGCAATGTTCATAAGTCACTGCTGGGTAACCTTAAGTTGCACTCATCCTTAGTGTATTGGTGATGAAACATGGCAGTGTTTGTCTTGCATTCTATATTTAGATGTGATATATATCCTAATAATCAGGCCACCACTTTTGTAGTTTTTTATGCAATGTTCATGTGAAACATCATGTTCCTGGAAATTTGCTAATTTTAGAGGTTATGTTCATTATGTGAGGAATGATTTCATCTGATCTGACAAAGGAAAATTTCATAGAGGAAAGTTGCTCTATGGTTAACAGTTTGCCTGGTTAATATGTTTTGGTATAGGGCCAACTGCAGTCAAACACACCTTTGCGTTATCAGGCCATTGTTTTATGTGTATGTAAACTTGTTTTACTGATTGTAATATTTCAATTTGTTTTTAACTTGTTTTTAAAATCTTCTTATTTTGAAATTGTTCCCTCAAATTTTGCATAAAAACTTTGTTTAAAGTTTTGTCATTCAAGAAGTCTAATAACCACTGTGGTGGATGTATAACAGATGTGTCCATTGTGGTTTTGTCTGTATAATTGGCAAAGTCATGCACATCCATGGATAAGTAAGTGTGGGGTAAAGAATTTTCTTATTTGGTTCTGTTGTTGGAAGTTGTGCTGAATTTTTGCTCACAAAATAGTTAGGAATAAGAAAAAGACATACATAAAAAATGTGATAGAATCAATAGAAGAAGATCAGCAGCATAATAACACAAGGAAAATGTATCCAACAGTAAACCAATGTTAGAAAGGATGTCAACATAAATTTAGCATAATTAGGAACAAAAAAGGAAATTGGCAATGAATACAAAGGAGAAAGCAGAAATATGGAAAGAATATTTTGACAAATTACTGAACACGAAAGAACCAAGGGAATTAATTAAAAAAGGAAATAAAGAAATTAGCGAAGTTGAAGTTGAAGTAGAAGAACTCACTATAGAAGATGTAAAAAGGGCAATAAGAGACTTAAAAAATAACAAGGCTGCTGGAATTGATGGTATACATCCAGAATTAATAAAATATGGAGGAAATAAACTATTGAATAGAATGTATGAACTAGTGAGACATCTGGGAGGAGGAAAGGATACCTGGAGAATGGAAAGAAACAATAACAGTTCCTATACACAAAAGGGGAGACAGAGATAAGTGTGAGAATTGCAGGGGAATAGTACTGGGAAATGCAGCTTACAAAATTTTGTCAAATATAATATTGGGAAAAATGAAACCATATGTTGAAAAAGGAAGGAGAAGGAAAAGAGATGTCCAAGAAAAACATGGATGGAAGGAATACAAGCAGCCATGACAACAAATTTAGAACCAGATCAATGGAGAAACAGAGAGGAATGGCATTTGGTTTCCGGAAGATGGCGACAGCTGTTAAAAAACCAGATGGATGGATGGATGGACGGATAGATAGATAGATAGATAGATAGATATTGAAAAAGTTATGGGGGACTATCAGTATGGATTTAGAGATGGAAGATCTGTAATTGACAACATAATAGAATTGAAAATAATAAACGAGAAACTTTGGGAGTATAATCAGAGTGTACAATATTTATTTATTGATTTTCAAAAGTCATATGGCTCTGTACTTAGAGATGGGAATGTATGAAAGAATTTAAAATTTCTACTAAATTAATAAATATGTGTAAAACATGTGTACAAAAGACAAGAAGTGTGGTTAGAATAGAAGGAATCTTGTCATTTTTTTTAAAAATAAAACAGCCTTGAAACAGGGTGACTGTGTATCACCAGTATTATTTAATTTGGCATTACAAAAAGTGATACAAAGTATAAAAATGGTTCCTGGTGGTATAAAGATTGGTAAAGAACAATTGAATGTATTAGCATATGCAGATGACATTGCATTAATTGGAAAAAATGAAATAGAAATGAGAATGCTTTTTATAGAAATGGAAAACATTGCCAGAAAGTTCAGACTACAGATAAACCAAGAAAAGACAAAATATGTAATAGTGGAAAGGAAAAACAGTTTAAAGAAAAATAAAATAGGACTTAAGAAAATAAAAAATTACAAATTTGAAAGAGTGGAAAATTTTAAATATTTGGGAGTTACACTTAATGAAGATAACAATAACCAATAAGAATAAAAAATGCTAACAAAACACATTTCATGCTACAAAAATTTTTTAAAAATAAAAACATATCAAAGAAACAAAAATTAAGACTAAAGAACACAATAAGAGACAAAACGTTAACATATTTATCAGAAACTTGAACACTAACAAAGAGAGATAGAAAGCAATGAACATTTTTGAAACGAAAGTGTATAGAAGAATTTTAGGCCCAGGATATGACAATGAAAAAGAAAAGTGGAGGATATTAACCAATAAAGAAATGTATGCAGGTGTTAAAAAACCTACTATAATAGAGACAATAAGGTTAAATAGATTACATTGGTTTGGGCATGTACAGAGAATGGAAGAAAATAGAATTCCCTAAAGAGCATTATATATGAATCTGGGAACAACAAGTTTGAGAGGTAGACCAAGAAATAGATGGCAAGGTGAGGTGAAAGAGGATGGAAGAATTGTTGGTGGAGAATGGTGATAGGAAAAAGTACATGACAGAGAGGAATGGATGAAGTTCCAGAGAACGGCAAGGAATCATCGCATTCTGCACATGCCAATGGAATGAATGAATGAATTAGTTTGGAGTATCCATGTAACAGTATTGGCATTTCCTTAACCCATTTCATATTTTGTCTGTAGTCCACTGGTATGTGTTGACCTTGTTTTAATTCCACAGGGGAGCTGTTAGTGCTTCATGTGTTTTTTTTTTTGGCCAACTTGGCAGCTGGTTACGCATTTTTTTTTATTATCAGCAGAAAACTGCTTGTTTGTAGAAGTGCATATTGGTATTCCTGTTTCTAATTTCATTTATTCTTGTTTGCACACTGGAAAGTTGCATGTGACACACGTGCATTTTCTCCTAGACCATTTGAACTTGATACAAATTATACATAAATGATTCATTTTATTTTTACAATTCTTGTAAAGTGACCCAGCTGTAAGATCAGTGTATATTGTGCCTCAGTCTTTGTGATAGTGATCTTCCAGTTGATTTTATTGGTAACTTGTACCTCTTTGTTCCAATGCAGGTCAAATCTCAAAATCATTCTATAGAGAAGTTCAATTGGATCTGCTGAGATTGTGTGCTGGCTGATTAGTGTAAATGTTGGCATCCATACTGAAGTTTTTATGGAAGATCTTGTTGTGTCTGCAAGTGTCTTACTGATACTCTTGTAGATGCATAAATTAGGGCCTGTCAAATGTAAGAATTATTGTGAGTGATTAAGTGGGAACTCACTCCATCTTCTTGCATTGAGAGAATAAGGAAAATGTCAGAAACTCTATCATCTCAACTTCCATGCCCTGAGTGAAACATGGGATGCCCAAAATAAACTTATTTACTCACCAGACATATTCCATATGCCATGGAAAGCAGGGAACAAGCCTGCATCATATTTGGGAGTCCTAGCTTTAAATATTGCAGGAGACCACCTGTTATTGGAATACTAAAGCTGGTTGATTACTTACCTGTGTATGGAGTTCTGTTCAACAGCTCTTTGTCACCATCTTCCATACTGAGTAGACCTGTAACATGACTGAGGTTGTTGGAGGTTTTACTTAGTCCTTCTGGGTAAATACCAGGATAGTACCTGAAATTAGGGCATGGCTGGTACTTTCCATGTCCACCCCAATTCATTATTCACCCCACACTGTGTAGTCTGAATTACTGACAGCATTGTTAAATGAACCATAAATTAATAAAACATAAATTCTGAGAGTTTACAACCACCACCTTGCATGCCTCCTTTGAAGTCAACGCTTAAACAGCCTGTATAGCCTGATCAGTACCGTAAAGCTTACACTATTTATGCAGAACTATTAGACTAAGAAATCAGTAGTGTTATATACGTGGTCCACCACATCTGCCTTCCTCCTGTATTTGCATATCACACAGCATGAAAACTGAGTTCAGGGGACTGATACCTCAATATCATTTACAGTTGAAGGTGGACACCGTGCAATAATATTTAGTCGTATTGGAGGTGTACAGAAAGAGGTGTTTGCAGAGGGACTTCACTTCAGAATCCCATGGTTTCAGTATCCTATCATATATGATATCAGGTAAGCAAACATTCTTCTTCTGTGATCTCACTCAAACATCCAATCATATGAAGATAACTACACATCCCATTAAAACCAGGGGAGGGGAGTGTAGTTCACAGTTTAGACTATCTGCTGTCAGTGGAGCAAGGTGGAACAGGTTGAGACATTTTAGTTTTTTGGAGGCTGCCACAGAGCAAAAGTATATCACCAGTGCTCGTCTGTGTTTGGGGTGATTTGCTGCCTCTATCTATATGGTGGGAGGCTTTTGTATTGGGAAGGTTGTAATCTTAATATCCACTCGTATGCTAACTGAAAATGTAGTATTAAGACATTTTATGTATACCTATATAACATCCCATCAATGTTCCTGTCACTGTGCCCAAACGTTTGACTTACTGTGTTCAGGTCCCGGCCTCGCAAAATCTCTTCCCCAACGGGTAGTAAGGACCTTCAAATGGTGAACATTTCTCTGCGAGTTCTCTCTCGTCCGGATGCTATTAACCTACCAAACATGTACCGCCAGCTGGGGCTGGATTATGATGAGAAAGTTCTTCCTTCGATTTGCAATGAAGTTCTGAAGAGTGTCGTAGCGAAATTTAATGCATCGCAGCTCATTACACAGCGACAGCAGGTACCATTTGTTCTTATTTTGCAACCTTACTCAGACTGTTTCAGTGCTGTTGGTGACATCAGGATATGCAAATGTCTTCATGACCATTCTGTCACATGAAAGTAGAGTGCTGTACAACACAGTGTGGGTCCGAACTATAAATTCGTGAAGGAATGCAGAAGCAGTTGTGTGAGTCATTTTGGCTGATTGGCTGTGTGGCTGGTCTGCCACTGACTGCCTCCTACCCTTGCTGCACCTTTCACTGTTCTTTATCCCGTATTTCCGTACGGTGCACTTGGATTGTGGTGTGTGGAATGAGACTGAGGTTCTCACTGCAATGAAGGTGTGTAGTGTGATCTGTGGATTGTGACATGATGTTAATGGTTACCAGTGTTCCGTAGGAACATATCTCTTAAATCTGCTACCCTTTCAATGAACACTAAAACTTAAGCATTTCACTTTGCTAAGTCTGACAGTTAACATTCCCTTTTTCTTTCCCTCCAGTGTTCACAACTGTCATGGTATTGCTTTCAAACATGAAAATAATTTCCTGGAAAGTGTTTCATCTGTGTGTGTTGTAAGTGTAGTGCTGGACTGGGGGGATTTTCACAGATTGTAATTGTAATAACATAATGTGGGATGATAACTGTCTGTTGCAGGTGTCCCTGTTGGTGAGGCGTGAGCTGATAGAGAGAGCTCGAGATTTCAACATCATCCTGGATGATGTTTCAATTACAGAGCTCAGTTTTGGCAAAGAATACACAGCTGCTGTGGAAGCCAAGCAGGTGGGAACAAGATTCAGCATCATCATGACAATCCTTATGTTAAATCCCTACTGAGGCCTTCTGAATCAGATTTTTCTGAAAGATTCTTATACACTGTCTTCTCTCAGGTGGCCACATTCTCTGAAGTTTTGGAACCACTGTTATTTCACGTTTCTGTGACTCATATTGACATTTCAGTTGTCCTAAATTCTGATCTGGTTCCTCACCCCTGAACTAAGTTGGCAGTGGGGTGCTGGTTGAACACTAGGTACATGCATGTTAGGTTTGTGTTGAGGCACTGGTTGGGTGCCGACTGCTCACATATCTGTGACAGGTTTGTAATGAGATGTGGACTGTTCATGTATGTTTGGCAGGTTTTTATTGCAGTGTGGACTGTCTGAATGTGTTTCATTGGTTTGTATTAAGATGCTGACTGCTCAAATATATAAGACACATTTGTTTGAGGCACTGACTACTCACATTTGACATATTTGCGTTAAGGTGTTGGCAGGCTGCTGTGGTTTATGAATGACTGACAGGCTTGTGTTGAGTTGCTGTCACCATACGTTTGACAGATTGGTGTTGAGGGCCTGGCTATTCACATATGTTTCACAGGCGTTTATGGATATGTTAACTGTTCATACATGCATATTGACAGGTTGCACAACAAGAAGCACAACGAGCAGCATTTGTTGTGGAAAGAGCCAAGCAGGAGCGTCAGCAGAAGATTGTCCAGGCCGAGGGAGAGGCAGAAGCTGCCAAAATGATATCCTTTGCAATGCAAATGCATTTAATATTTTTTACAAAGATTGTCAGCAGTTGCTTTGTATTATCACAGTTAAGTCTACTGTGCAGGCAGAAGATTAGTGAGGTTTAATTTAGTGTGATTTTGTTGTTTGTGTGTCATATTTTGTAGGCCCTCAGGTTGGTGTTTGATTCTACCAGGGATTATAACTGAATGTATTCTTTTATTTATAGTGTATGCAGTTATGCTGTCAGTAGTTCAGATTGTATAACATCAAATGATGCTGTGATTATAGTGAGTAATGACTTTGGAAGAATGAAGAAGGAAGTGTTCATTGTCTAGTTCAGGGTATTCCAGTCAGGGACTGAGGAAAAACACAAAAAGTATAAGTAGGTTGGGCTTGTCTTTGAGCAAAGATTTCAAAATGGCCTCCATCTCCTATGTATGTGTATATAAAAAGGAATGTGAGCCCTTTGAATGACATGGTTGATTGCAGTGAACAGATTTTTTTCTCTGCCAATAATGGGAGTGGACCAGCAACTGTCCAACAGCAGCCCTGCCACAAGAATGTTAAGGGCACATTGTGCCATTTTCTGACATATGCAGAGGACAAACGCAGACATTGAACGCTCAAATACATATCATGTCTGATATTCTTCATTGTTGTTTTACATGAACAGCAAGTTTTGAATAATATTTGCCTAAAACATAAAGAAGAGGAAGGAAGGAAGGAAGAGGGGAAGAATGATATTAGGATGCACAAATGAAAAGATTTGTGGAAGGACAGAAGGAGGTAACGGTACAAACGAAACCTTATTAACAAATGAAGAAACCTTCCATTCAACTTCCAGTGGGTATTAGGCAAGTAATAGCACTGTCTGTACATGGAACTGTATGAAAGTAAGGAAAATATGTAGGAAGATCTTGTATAGTAATACCAAGCAGAATTTTTTAAATTATAGTAATCTAGGGTGAATAATATTTGCTATCAAAATTCATTGAGAATCTTTTTCACATTTTTGTACTTCCCACCTCCTATAGTTTTGGGACTGGAAATGTGACGTGCATATAGCAGTGGGTGAAAACAGTTTCATGCATATATAGTCCAGTTTTTTTTCAAGTCTATCATAATATTGTTTATGGCCAGTACAGATGGCACTTGAGTTGGGAATGTATTGTTTGCTTGTGGAAGGCATTTTAGGGCCAGATGGTTGTACCTTTTTTTTAAAAATACAGACATTTCCCTTGTTGATTCCTCATTTGACTACCAACGTATGATACTTAACATGCCAGCGGAGTGAAGACCTCATTTCTTGATATATTTTTTTTTTGTCATATTTTGCGTATTTAGCGTCTGACCACAGGATTGACAGTTTCATTGAAGATTTTACTACATCTGTAGGCACCCTGCTGTGGTTCAGGGGAACATATAATTGTGAACAGAAATGAATCCATTCATAAATAAATGCCGGTCAAAGCAAATGCAAATTAGTTTTACTATTAAGCACCAATAATGTAATTTTGTGCACTAGAACTGGTTAATGTTTCTTGTAATTAGTTCGCACTGTTAACTGTATGATAGTAATGTAGTAGGAGAAGGTGTTTGCCTCGTGCATAACACAAACTTATATGTGCCATAGGCTAGGAGTTACAGATGAACTTGCTACAATGTTCACTTGACCTATTAACACTGACTTGTGGATTGTTCTTTTATTACCCTTATGGTAACACAATTGCATTTGCCCCTTGCAATATGATTGTAGTGGTTTATGTTGCAAATACACAAGCTACACTGTTAACTATATGCCATTGTGGCTCGGAGTTACACATGCACTCGTTAACGATCATTATGCACCCTTGTGGCTCAGAGTTACACACTGAAATGGTCCCACGCCATGCCTAACACAAAGGAGAGACACCAGCGCCATTAATCTCGAGCCCATGCTCTGTTATAATATTGTGCATTCTTTGGCACACATAAATTTAGAAATGAAAGTAATGATTAATACAAATTATTACACAAAATTTGTCCTTTGCGTGAACAACACCTGTCCTGGATCTGTGTCTGAAAGTTGGTAAGATGTGTGGCCACGCATGTATATTGGTATCAAATGTGAATTGTTGATGCCTTCGCTTATGTAATGACAAGAGTGTGCTGATTAGATGCAGATTTTAAAGGAGACAGTTGTTTTGTTTTAGGAGCTGAAGAAAACCACAGAAACCATTGTCACGATAGCTGGTAGCTCAGACGTGATGTGAACTATACTTCTGTGGGCAAGACTTAAATTAACATGCATTTCCTTTGTGTATTCATATTAGTCATCCAGGTACCAGTAGTGTTATTGTACATTGTTGAGTTTCCTTAACGTACTGTACTTGGGTGAGGCAGTATCACAGAACCCTGGTTACCTGAAGCTGCGCAAACTTCGTGCTGCACAGAGCATCTCCAGAACGGTGAGTTGAGTAGTATCACTTGCCAGATATAGGAGCACTGGGCAGCTGGTGTTGGTATTTTCATAGGTCAACAGCAGGACTTGTTCAACTGGTGCTGCAAACCATTTTTCTAAATTTTGATGCTTTCTTTTAATGAATAACTGTGTGGCACAAATGTTTTCATAAAGGCCTGATAGTTGCTCAGCTATTCCAATATTTCCTTTGCAGTATGGAACCTGAAACTTGATCACCGTGTTCTGAGCCAGTTGAATTCATCAATGTACTAAACTGTTTGCCTAGCATGCATATTAATGTTTTCATCATGTTGTGCCTGGTTTTCTGAGGTGGTCTTTTGACCTGTTTATTTTATGTTTTTAAGTGTGGTGCCCTGAACAATGTACTGTATATCCAGAAGTGAAGGTTTGTGGCCAACCATGGCATGAGAAAAGGAAATGTAAATTTTTGTCTATGCCATTTATAGTGTGTGAAATTTGAAATTATATTGCAGTCCTCAACCTTCATAGTGTGTGACAGGAAAGAATTATAAATGTGTTCAGTCATACTACTTGCTAGTAAAATGCTGGGACTTAAATGTAGTAGGTTATAATTATACTTGCATAACAAACAAAGGACAGCAATAAAATATAATGGAAACATGTTGGTAAATAATAATGTATGATAAAACACATTTTATTGATGTGCTTTTGTTGGTTTGTTATATAAGTACATGTCAAGTTACATGTCATTGTCACGTTGGGACCTGTTTGGGGCATCATACAACACAACCCTTACATCCTACATGTTCTGTTAGAGTCTTGTGGCATAGGTAGTTGGTCATCTGCTTTTCACTGCAGGCAGCTTGATTCATTATCAGGTTAGTACTGTGGGAGTAGTGGTGTACACAGTGGGCTTGTTGCGGAAGTTTTTATGTCAGTATTTTGCTCTTACTGTGCCAGTTATTCTCTATACTCATGTCATTGGGGGCTTGCCACAGTAGGAGGGGACTGCTATTACAGTGATGTTTTTGTTTTCTTCTTCTCCTTCTTCTCCTTCTCCTCCTCCTCCTCCTCCTCCTCCTCCTCCTCCACCTCCTCCATCTTCTTCTTCTCCTCCTCCTTCTTCTTCTTTTCCTTCTTCTTCTTTTTTGTGTTTACATTTTGGAGAGGGATTATGTTAGTGACCATGTTTTAAGTTTATTCTGTAGAGTTGTATACTATCTTACATTGGTAAACCATTTTTTTACTTTTGTTATCAGAAAATGCTGGAATGAGCTTTATGTCTTATAAAGTTTGTTTCGCTTTATTCAGACATAATGATTCACATTTGACTGTGACGCCCCTGTTTGTCAGATGAGCGTTGAAAATTGTAAAATGTCCTGTTGTAAATTATTATAATGATGACTGCTGCTGTTCACATTGCAGATCGCCAACTCACAGAACAGAGTGTTTCTGAGTGGAAGCAGCCTGATGCTTAACATCAATGAACCAACATTTGACGATCTGAGTGAAAAGTTGAAAAGTAAGAAGTGAACAGCTGTCAGTAGTAGCTAGACTGTAGAGGCATATTAGAAGTGTTCCGGCAACTAGAAAATAATGTCATCTGCAAAGTCCACAAGCCTGTAGTATGGACCGTACATACCATATTTTCTGCCTCATACGGCACTTTTTTCTTGAAAAACTCCCCCAGAAATCAGTAAGCATCTTAATGCCAGAAGTTCAAATTATAGAGAGGACTTCAACCGCCCTTGCTGATTGTAGGGTGTGTTGTATCACTTGTAGCATCTTTTGAGATGGAAAATAAATTAATTCTGCTATAGCAGTTGCCCACATTGCTGTAGCTTGATGTATCATTGATTCCATTACCAACATCTGCTTGTTGAGGTTTGAGATTCTCATGCCAATGAATGTTGTATGGTGTTCTGGGATGTGACACCATGCAGTGTAGTAGGCAGATATCAGAGTTTCAGAGGCTCATTTTGCATGCATTGTCAGGGTACAAGAAGGGGTGTTCTGCCTTGAAGATTGAGGCATCAGGTTCATTTGAAATGTTGGTACATATCTGTCTGATTACACAGCATCACATTGCAGGAGACCATAAACTTAGCAAGTGAATGCTTTGCTGCATTGACACTTCTCAGAAAGATTACTTTTTCATTCCCATTTGAGTTCTTGCTGTTTGACGCAAAACAGTTTGATGTATTGTGAAACCACCTGATAAGATTTGTGGGCCTTCGTATTGTGGTCTCAGTTATGGCACCTTGTAGTCTGGCTAGTGGTTACTGATGTTTCAGACAAATGTACCGCTGTAACTTCCAGGGTAGAGGTACCTCCTACCAGGCTATGTGGTCTTGTAACCAAGAAGAACACATGAATGCCCACCACTGTGGAAACCTCAAATCTCATTTGTGGGCTTTGCAAGAATGACAGCAGTGCCTTGGTAGCAGAGACAGCTTAGTGTCTGTTGCCTCGTGATAGGAATTAAGTTGGTGGGCAGAGTGAAAGGTGCATTTGCACTTGAATTATATTGGTTTTATGGTGATGTAATGTGCGCAAACGATTGCTGTTGGTTTTGGTGAATGAGAGTGCGTACAATATGTGTGCGTGTCAGCTATGTTGGGATGATGTTTACTACTGTTATCCAGATGTAAAGCAATGTTGAATCTGATACTCCTGTCTCATATCAGTAATTTAAAGAGGGAAGTCACAGAATTCTTTACTTCCCCAGCTTTGTTTCTGCATTCATTTTATAATTTTATAACATTAAAATTTTTGTGTTTTTGAAATGCTCGCACTTGTTTCCTGTTACACACTTAAACACTCTGCTTTATTTCATGCAGTACTGGTAACATCTCATGTACAATTTGCAGTGCGCACCTGACATATTGTGCATTACTGTGTTACCTTGCCAGCCTACAGTAAGTGCACATTTCCTGCAGGATAGTAAGTCCTCTAATGTTGGAGTGATGTTCCTGAAAATTTCACTGTAGATTGAAAGAATTTAGCACCGAGGTTCTCTCTCTCTCTCTCTCTCTCTCTCTCTCATGAGCGTTAAGTGAAATACCCAGGAGTCTGGCTGTTGAAGATCCTGCCAGCTGCAAGTGAAGACATCTTTGATTTGAATCTAGGCAGTGTTCATTGTATCTTTGGTCACTAAAATATGTCACTTTTAAAGAAAAACAATGTGTGATGATGAGGTTTGCCAGTGAGGTAAAATGTTGACTCTTGTATTTTCATTGAGTGTGTATTAAGAAGAAAGTATTTCACAAGACAGATTAGAACATGAACTTCATTTAAGATTTCTGAAAACATGGTAACATAGGAGAGGTACAAGAATGTTGGCTGCCGGATGTATGCAGCTCTGAACACAGCTGTGAGCGTTGGATTGCATTGCTGTATCATGGCTTTGTTATAACACTTCTCATTGCTTAGCCAGAGGACACACATATGTGGAACAAATGGCATCTCTTTGTGCATTGCCAAGCACAATTGTGAGTGTTGGATTGCATTAAGGTCCTTTGGCTGTGTTACAGCTGCTCAGATTTTTAGCCAGAAAGCATGCAAATATGAACCAAGGCCACATCACCTTATACAGGAGTCCTGCATTTGATATAATTGTGCCTAATGGACCTGGATTTGTCGACTGTTACGCTTTTGTTTTGTATATGCTGGGAAATAAAGTTTTTGTCGGGGTGATCACTAAAGTTGCTGTGAAATGTTGAGGGGCAGCCACATAAGTGCCCCAGCTACATCCTCTGTCCGCTCCTCACCCTTTTTCTGAAGCTTGAATATATACGTGTGTGGTATTTGTATCACATGGCCATGGTTATTAAACTACACTTTATCAGTATCATCCTATATATTAGGAGTGATTTCATGTGATTGCTGCTGATGTGCTGTTTAAAACTGGGCCCAATTTTAGCTAAGAGCACCTAGGCGGGTGGTTTGATTACAGCCCGCAGTAGACAGTGTGTACTAGTGTACTATTTGTTGCAGATGCATAGCTGCTGCACCTCACGTTTTAATCATTATTTATTATTACTTCTTGTCTTTGTATATCATAGTATACTTGAGTTAGCATTGTATTTCCTCATTGTGGTCAGATTAAACATGCAGTTCACCACAGGTCTGCCCATGTGTACCTGAAAGTTACAAGGGGTGGAACAAAATGCCTCCTTATTTCTTTCTTAGAAACCTTAATTACAATAATAATGAAATGAACATATATATCATGGTCACATCCTTTACAAAGTTCAGATAATTTTTCCACACAGTCTGCTTCATTATCAACACATTTTTTCCACCTTTGCATGAAATGTTGTATGTGGGTCACACAAAATTCTGCTGCCTTATCAGAGTGCTTCATGCACGCTGTGTTTCAGCTTCTTTTTGTCCGCAACATGGTGTCCTCGTAATACATAATTCAGGAGGCCAAAAAGATGGAATTCAGAGGGTGGTATATTAAGACTGTAGGGTGAATGGGGACTTGATTCATCTGTTATTTTGCTTAGTTTTTTTGGTGTTCACAGTCTTACTGTAATGGGAAGTATTTTGAGTGACATTTCTGTTCCATCATTTTAGCTTTGCTGTTGTGCAAGCCTGGGTTTGTGTTTTGTAGCAGAACAGATTTACAGGTTCTGTAGGTGGATTCATGTGTTTTTCATTGCTGCTAATGGCATGTTTGTAACATTCATTGCCATTATGTGTAAAAATTAAGTTCCTGCCTCACAAAGTCCATATGTGCAATAAAGAAACCAACTGGCTAATTCTGTTTAAGGAAGTAATCATTTATTATGAAAATCTTATGCAACACATAAGTAGTCTGTGGCAAAATGCAGAGTTTCTTAATGTTACAGGAGATGGTATGTGTCACATTACCATTGGGCCTTATAACAAGTCACACTAGTGTGTGTGTGTGT
>Ga0131853_10001990_pt1 | contig 36578 bp, 15 predicted proteins | sample TergutLab28metaG_FD_92764 | JGI IMG/M metagenome (GOLD analysis project Ga0131853, IMG submission 92764) | Labiotermes labralis P1 segment gut microbial communities from Petit-Saut dam, French Guiana - Lab288 P1 (version 2) (version 2) | ecosystem: Host-associated > Arthropoda: Insects >... | reverse complement strand
TTCCACTACAACTTATATACACTGTTATTAGTAATTTGTTTTTAATTATGTCATTACAGTCTGCCAAATACCTGACGCTGTGTGTGCAGTTTTGAGCTCCTGATGATGGACGGAAAAACCGTCGGAAAGCGTCTTACAGAAATAAATAAATTGTGAAACGTTGCAACTTGTTTAAACTCTGCGAATATATTAGCGATACACGGACCTATGAATGTTAAAAATAAATGTATTTCTTGTGGTTGTGTTTACAGTCAGCCCATGGCTGTCTTCTACTTATTCACTCTGTGTAACTTAGGTTATATAGCATCATATGGTAGATGGTTAGTGAATCATAATTCTGAGGTGTGTCATCCCCGTTGTGTGTAGAAAGACTAATGGTGAGGTAAATATCAGTCATGAAAACACAACTATGGTAGTATGCATTTATGGTGGTATTTAGTAACAAAAAAATAACTACATGTTTCGGCCAATAGCGGCCATCTTCAGGTTAATACAATTTTGCCCAAAGAGTATCATATATATGCCTATATTGCGAGGTGATGCTGAGATCTCATCATCGTTACGCGTTACAATCAGTTTATTTAGTGGGAAGTCTAATGGTCAATGACTGGTAGGATGGTACGTTTTATGGGTAGGTATTTGGGGGTTGTTTGGGGGCCGTGATAATAGGTTGTGTTGTCTGTGGTATTCAATTTGGTTGGGGGTGCGTGGTTTGTGGGTTAGTATGTTTGACGAAGAGAGCCCAGAAGACGTCAAACATAACTAACCCACAAACCACGCACCCCCAACCAAACTGAATACCACAGACAACACAACTTATTATCACGGCCCCCAAATAACCCCCCCCCCAACTCCTCCGACAAATTAATTAACCAACCACAAACAAAACAACTTTTTAATCCGGCCCCCAAAATCCCCCCCCCCCCCAATTTTTATGAAGAATTAATTACCCAAGGACAGATTATGTACTTGTACACATGCGAGCTACCTCCAAACACATCCCACATCTCTAGCTACAATTATTTTAACAATTATGGGTAATAAAAAAGGTTTCATATTTCCCCACGGACTATTTACCGTACATTATTTCATCAGCCTACCGTAAGTCGCGTTAGTCGTCGTTCTTGCTTCACAGGTTCTTGCGTCCGCCGTATTACTGTGACCGGTTTGGCGATGAGGTATTACCCAGAGGATTATCATTCATACAAAGTTCCATAATAATCGGTATACTGGTTTAAAGCAGAAATGAGAGATCGCACACCCGGCAGCATACGTACGTACACCCCTAGCACGAACCCACGCTCTCTCTCTCTCTCTCTCAGCAAGGTGAAAGGAACCAAGTTCTCACCTTAGAGAGAAAGCCATGCATTTCCATTGAGAGGTAAATCGACTAATGTGTTCAAGAAATGCATTCGCCACTAGATTTAGGACCACTAAAAGTGACCGCACCGTCTTCTGGCATGCGGTGCTGTGTAGTATGGTACAAATTTACCATCGATTCAGAGGCAAATATCTGATAGACTAAAGGTGTCACATCCCAGCGGACAGAATTCTTGGAAATAAATGCTACTAATTAGAAAAAACCATACGACATCCGTAGACAAAAATGTTAAAGGGAATGACGGGTCTCGGAAACGACTGTGCTCTAAAGGATTAAAACAGAAATAATAGAATTACGAAGGGAGGAAGTTTCGTACAGTGAAAGACTAAGAGTGAAGGTACGTCTCCATGTTTCAGAATGGTATAAAATGTAACATTCCTGGCACGAGTCGACCCCCTCATATTGCAAGTAAGGCTCTATCGACTGCGTTGGGTTGGCATGAAGATGAACTGATTTTAGTGAAATTACGACATCTTGCCCTTCATAAATACTTCAGTGCACCACCCTCCTTTTTGGTAGCTATATACACCAGGATTCCTATCGCAGCGAAAATTTTGTCACAGAAACTTAAAGCAAGCTACCCTACTGCACGCTCTGAAGTACTGAAGACTCGAAACTGACAATTCTAGGAGGAAACGTAAAACAGTTAAAAGATGTCTGCTGTCACTGACATTAACGGTATTCAATAACGACGTCATTCAATGTCAACTGCATGATCAAACGCAAAGAGGAAGGGAAAAATGGAGGAGCAGATCACAATTACAGATGGTTCGGAATAAGGTTAACCATCAGAAATCGATAATCTACGTCAGGCAAGGCTGATGGCCAGTGTAATGAACGGGCAAGGTGCCAAGGTGACTGGACTCTTTGAAACGCGAAGTGCATCTTAAATCCAAATCTAAATAATATACGCCGCATAAGAATTTGGTTTCTACCTTAGTGAGGTGATCAACCGGTCAATGTTGTACCTCTAGGGCTTGCTGTCCAATGTGCGCGGACAATATGAAACACATACAAGCACTGTATGGACTAAATACAGAGTTTCCTTAAATATTACACTAAGTGGTACATATTGTTACCTATGAAGTTTTAAAGGGCTAAAATCCACGAAGAGGGACAGGCAGTTTAAGGAGTTACATTACGAAGATGACTATCGTATGTCATATACAGTATTCTATTTGTTTATTAACAACTAATATTTGTATGAGACGGTCCCAGGGTCCGCGCGGTCTAGGGCGTCGGTCTGCGGCCGCTCGCTTGCTGGGATTGTGGGTTCGAATATCACCGGGGGCATGGATGTCTGTCTGTCTTGTGAATGTTGTGTGTTGTCACGTAGAGGTCTCTGCGACGAGCTTATCACTCGTCCGGAGGAGTCCTACCGACTGTGGTGCGTCGCTGTGTGTGATCTAGAACCTCCTGAATGAGGAGGCCATGGCCCATTGGGGGCTGCTGCGCCAAATAAAAAAAATATATGAACGTGTAATTATTTCACTTCGCTCTCTTTCCATCGTTAGGAGCCACGAACTATTCGTACAAAACAAGCGGAAACTGTCTTTTCTGCAATCCTGGATACAGCCAAAAGGCCTCTTACTGATATCCTGGATATCATTTTTTAAATAAAGATATAGATTCTGGATATAACCGGATATAACCGAAATATTTCTTACTAATATCCAGAATACAAACCGTCTTTGCTGACGTACTAGATATAACCAAACTGCCTTTTTATTGACGTTCTGGACATAACCGAACTGCCTCTAACTGACATCATGGATACAACCGAACTACCTCTTACTGACATCCTGGATATAACCGAACTGCCTCTTACTGACATACTCGATATAAGCGAACTGCCTCTTCTTGACATAGGGATATAGCCAAACTGCCTCTTACTGACATCCGGCATATAAAAAACTGTCTGTCACTGACATCCTGGAAAACACCAAACCATGAAGTCCCGCAGTACAAGCTACTTGCACAAACTGCGACTGTATGAATGTCCGCTCATTCACCAACTAATTCTCTACGTTTACTGAGTGAACTTCAAATAAATGTGGCATTGGGTGTGTGCTGAAGGTTGCAGCTAGTTTCAATTTGGCAAGCACATACACGTAGACCCTACTCTGTATGACGGTACCTCACAAACCGCTAGTAGAACATAAATTGTTGACTTACACACAGGAAGTGGTACAAAGCCTATCACACTATGGTCTACACAAGTTACATGAACATCAGTCGATACTCTGAACATTTACAACATACAATAAGAAGGAATCAGGTGCCGTAGTGCACGTATCGTAAATAGTTGTAGTCATAACAAATGTGTATTTGCTAAGTAAGAGACTGACATTAAGCATACTATCTCACATCATTTTCGCCTGTTAACAAAACACACAATTACGTACATAAGTAGCAGTTCATTTCGATAACTTGAAGAAATTTCAGTGGAAAAGTAATGACAGTTAATGTAACATATTTATAGTAATCCCTCAAGACTGAACAATTTTTTTCGTGAGAGAGCTACCTATAGCATATATGGATATAAGACAATAAAAGGTATAAAAATATTGTTTCAGTAAAGGAGCTAAACGCCGATCCCGGTGGCCGTGCGATGTAAGATGTAGGTCAGAAGCAGCTTCGTTGCTGGGATCGCTGGGTCGAATCCCGTTGAGGGCAAGGATGATCGTCCCATGTGTTTATTGTGTGTTGTGTAAGTAGCAAAATCTGCGATAAGCTTACCACTCGCTCAGAGGAGTCCTACCGGGGGTGTGTGTCTATCAGTGTATGTCTATAAACCTCAACGAGACGACCGAGGCCCGAGTAGAGCTGTTGCGCCACCGGGGGGGGGGGGGGGAAAATTCAACGTACTGCACGCAAAAAATTTATATGCGAAAGCCTGGAAACTTTCAGTGAGATCACACATAAATTAACTACAACTCTTCAATCGCGAACAAATGCTGATCAATGATTTCGGGCTTCCGCCGCGAAGTAGTTGATAACTGCGTTCTTCTGGTCTATGACGCAGCGAGTGGTGGTGATTCCTTACTATCATTTGAGGAAACCTATCTGACCCTTGCAGATGGGACCAGTTGTCCCAAAACGTCGGTAAGGAATTACCACAACTCGCAGCGTCACAGTCCAGAACAGCGAAGTTCTCAAATGTCGATCCAGACCAACAATATACATAAATCCGCAAGGCAAGCAGTTCTGGACAAAATATGGTTTCTGAACATTCCCCATCGTTCAGTATTCTGAAAATAAGTTTGCAAAACTGGATGTTGCCATAATAAAGCCAGCCGGTGACCGAAAACATCTCTTTTTGTCGCACCCAACTCAGCTGACACCTTTCCACACTTCACCTGAAGGCACAAATAGACCCAGTTTCCGAAACACAGTGTTCCCTTGGAAACAGTCACTACAGGACGGGCAAAGGTCATAAACCTATCGACCGTTAGTGCACGCTACCAGGAGTTCAAAAATCTGCCGACAGTATAGAAGCCACCTCTAGATTCTAGGGGCCAGAATGGTGACATGGAGGTCTCGACTGACGATCCATAATTTTGGAGTGTCCTGTGAAGCTCACTGTTATCTGTTGCCATCTGCTCGCTGCATGAAAACTGATACATACTTTGCATGTACGGGAAAACTGCAATGTTCAAAGTGGCAATATCAAGCAACACCGTACAAAAAGTGTTCGTCCGGGATTCATGCACGCCAGTAACATATTACAGTCCGCACTCTTTTGAAGAGGATCGCAAATCTTGTTGCCATTCATCTGAACAGTAGATATGGGAAACTGCAGGCACCATAAAATTCATTCTCTGCTAAAAGATGTAACTTAATTAGATGGCAAAGGTCGCGTATGTTTTGGGAAAACTAAATTAATTTCAAAATTACAATGTCACAACTCCGCAGACCAAGCAGCCTGAAGACAAATGGGTCAGAGTGGTTTGTATAAATTTTAAAGCGTGTCAGTTATGCCCTCGGAAAAGCCGTGTGACACGTTGAAATAAAATCGATACAGCAGTAAGTACTAAATAAACCAAGTTTTGATGGGGGCGAGACAAAATCTGTCCTACGGCTGCAGGCAGCTTCCAGAATAACGTCAGGGAAACAGAAATATACGTGCGCGCGCGCACAGGCAGCTTTGAAATCCTGAAACACAAAACAGAGACAGAAACGTAACATATCGTTGTTTTGGCCGTTTTTATTTCTTTCTTAGCTGCTTTGACGACATCACTTCAACTGCGAAGACGATGAAGCGTCGAGTAGGAAGAGGAGTGAATTGTGAATCAGTCAAGACGGTGTCACTGCACTATACCAGAAAGAGTCTGGAGCGATTGTAGAAAAAAATTGATAACCTCTGTCAGGACAAGAACCTGGACACTCCATTCAAAGGCGACGTTAGTTCAATCATCTTTCGAAAACTGCGGCTTTTAAAAAGCAATTTGGAAGCCTAATTAATTCCATGATTAACCAACCACTTCCGCCCCAGCAGTTCCGTCATTCTCCCGATTTATGACACACTACATCAGTGGTTAATTCTGAGAGTGGGAATTCGTTTCGACTAGTAGATGTTACTGATTATGTTAAGGGTTCGACGAATACAGCTGCAGTTTCAGTCTCACATATTTTTGTTTTGCTGACAGTTCTTTAGAATGCAGCCTTAAACTCTCCTTGAATTTCTTAACTAGTTCCCTATATTTGAATTCCTCCTTGTTTCATGTTGGTCCAAGTTTCATTGCTACAATTCTGAAATTGGACTGAAGTTTACTTTAATTTATTATCCAAGTGATCACGTACAAGCGACAGCCAGAAAGCCAGTTTGTACTGTATCCCCGATACAGACAACACATCACTCTGTCTCCCTGCACATAGACACTGCTGACATGGCATCAGTTCTGTCAACATACATCCGTGTCTCGTTCTTCCAAAGATCGTTTCAAATCCGTTTCAGCATTATCAGACTTAAGGCTCTTACAGCGGCTTAAACAACGTAAAGAGTACGCAAAGTGCATATGCTTAAGATCAGCTAACAATGGTGGTCTATATATTGCATGGGGAATCTATACGTTGTATGCACAAGTGACTCGGTAAACCACCCTTTAAAAAAAAAAACGAAAATATAAAGATCTAAACCAAATAGAGGACTGGGTTACAAAATTTACTGTTACTGAAATCTCTCCCGTCGTCTGGGTCATGGTGCAGCTGGAAAAACAAAAACTGTAAATTTTTTAAACAAAAGCATGAGTATTATTTTCAATCCAGCCTCAAGGTCAAACAGCGTATAATATTAGGAGCGCTAAGTGTCACAAAAGCAAGCAATGTTTTCAACAGCACACATTCTACGGACGCATTAAGCTGTCTTCAAACAAGTCAAGCTGACACCAAACTGTCATTGTTACGCGTCCAGTAGAGTGTGAAGGACATGCTTCAAGAAAATTAAGTGAATTCGACAGCGCCAGTTGGGCGGCCATTCAATAGGGAAGAGTTTTGTACTTGCAGTTACACACTTCAAAGTAAACTGCATTTATAGGAAGTGGATCAATCATGACGGATACCAATCAATTTGATATTTAACACAAATAGCGAAAAAGCGTCACACAGCAATTAGCATTTTTCCTTTCTCATCTGTACAGTTTTCAGACGTTATTTACGTCACAAAAGAACGACTTCCATACAGACCACGACCGTATATATGTGACCTAGTACCCATAGACCAATCGATGTCGATCCAGCCTGAACTTGGTAAAAATCGGCCCAGTTATAGTCAGAACTAACTTGAGGGCGTTAGTGAATTTCTCCATGTATTTCCACATTTCGACAGGGGTGAACTGCGATGTAAAGCATAACACAATGCCATACAGTAGTTGCAGGGTCCATGAAAGCTGAGCAGGGGAATCCACGCTTTTCTCAAGGGGTTACACAACATTTTACCTGCATTTTTATACATTTCTTACACTTTTGATAAAATCAGCTACAGAGATGTCCACAAAAATTTACTGAGTTTCGTGAAAATCGGTGCAGTAAAAAAGCACGCATTAATTGGGGACTTTTTTTTTCAGTACTTCCTTGCTGTACAATGTGGGTAAAATTCGACACCGCAGATTTGCATACAACCTAATGATGCTGAGTACTTATGAGTTTCGTAAAAATCGGTACTGGGAAGATAATGTGTTTATGTACCTAAATGAAATATCAATTAGGAGCGTACGCTGAAACCATACGAAATTTTTACAGTAGAGAACGCCTAATGAAAATCTATGTACTTAGTCGTGGGGTACAGAATTTGCAATCTTGTTACTATGATTTTCACTTTGCGCATGTGCACTGACTGTGTTCCCGGAAGGATATGATATTCATCGATCAATTTCAGTACACGTTAAGTTCCGCTTACAGCAGCATGACTGAGGGCACAACGCTATCTAGTACAGATTACAAGGCAGAATTCTTGGTCGAAATACACTACAAATTACGTGACAGAACTGAGGCAAAATGCGTTTGAACACAGGACAAATCCTACACAACTCTACACAAGCGATACGAAACAAATGCACTTGAGACTCATTTAATCGAGTGTTACAATTTTAGGGAAGGCCTCACTTCTGAAAATGCCGCGTTCCTTTTAAGAAAGAACAGTTCAGTATGCAAACGTAGCAAGACATGTTTACATCACATGGTAAGGAAACTCAAATACTCAGGTACGGCCATACGGTCATGTTAATAGAAGTACAATAGGGCCATGTTTCTCACACTTCTAAATTCGAGTTCTGCAAGGGGGGAGGGGGGAAGCCTTGTAACGCTACTTGGGAAACTCACGATTAACCTTTCAACGACATACGTGACTGACTCTGTGAGATTCCAGATTCTAAAAACGTGAACGTTCGGTCTTATAGCGTACGACACCGTGCAGCCTGGTAGATGTCTACTACGTTTCCGTACAGGATTGCTGCCACCATATTCAGAGAAAAACAGCTTCCTTAAAACGAATCTACGCACAGTGGCCACTCCTTAGTTTCTGTGTGAAATCTGAGATTAATATGGATTCAGTACCAAGTTTTCTGACGACGGAAGCAGCACGTGCTTCCGAAACGGTGGTATACTTCTAAACAGTTCTCTGCTTCACGTCCCAGAACACAATGGGAATCTGTTCTGCTCTAATCCAAACACATCTAGGCTCAGAAAGTAGAATAACACGGAGCGACAGGTCTGTGCAGTATTCGGAGGAGACAGAGAAGCAAATCTGAAACGTGCATGCAGGCGCAAGACAAACTAGCGTAACTGCGTGTTCCAGGTGAAACATGACTCGCGATTCTCATTCCTTTTGCGCCCGCGCGTTCCTGCTTTCTTTGTTACAACCACAAACCATTTGTAAGAGTAAGTAACCATCCCAGTTTACGAAGAAAAGGTCAATAAGAAAACGTGCAGGCGGGTTTGGAGACTACAAAGTGACACACAGTGCCTCATACAAAAGTGACTGGGTTGTGATATCGCGCTGTACAATGACAGGCAAGTAACAGCGTTTCGGAAGAAGAGAGTGCCTTGGTTTTCAGGGTTGAAGTCTTCAAGATCGAAGCTGTATATTCCTCCAAAATTATACAACATTTAATCCAAAAATTTCACTATTAACAACAAACAATCACTCGTCACTTTACGATGCTTCGGCCTTAGCATGGCAATCCTCAGGGATGTCTCTAACAAAGGAATACACTAATGGCAGAGTTTGTTAAAGACGTGTATATCTGGAATCGAAACCAATATTTTCAATTAAAATTGCTAAAAAAATTAAAACACAGACTAATTACAAATACGTTTCGATTATTTGTAATTAGTCTATATCTGAAACGCTTTCAGCAATTTCAATTGGAAACACTGTATTTTTTGACTCAACATATGCACATCTTTAACAAAATTCACCACTACTGCACTCCTTTGATAGATATCTTCCTGAGGATGGCCACGTAGAGACCGAAACATGTAGGAGGCACATCCTGCAGTAAAAAATTCTGGCATATTGTTGACTGTGCAATTGTTCAATTCAATGCTGTATTATCAGTCGACTGCGCATAATATGGAAAATATAAAATTCCTTCAAATTACAGACGACCAGACAAACCAATCCGCTTGCTACAAGAAATGCTGATATTAGGCGAGATCTGAGGTTCTCACAGCGGTGATGACGAAGAATCAAGTCTTCTGGGATGTTACCACGTGTCGACCGGTAAACAGCTGCACAAGGAACTGCTTGACCATTCAGACGCGACTTTACGCTTCTGCGGAACGTCCTTGACTAATTGCCAGTAGACACGTCGTAACGTTATAACAGTCCTGAACCTTTAACTACAGTTACCACTGTCACTTCTCTTACTGAATGTCAAAATTACTGTAAATGCTTGTAGTAGCAGTCAAGCAAGTAGCACAGCACTCTGTCAACCTTTTTCAGCTGTAACCCACATTATGCCAAGAGCTGTGTCTGACGACCTCAGCAGTCAGAAATAACATCAGCTGTGAAGTAAAAAAAGAAACGTTAATCCTTATAATAAACATGCCATTTCAACGATTTAATGCAATGAAGATAAACATGTATGCAGATACATACTTCTACATGAGCTTCAGTTTACTACTGCGACTCCTCTTATGCTTCTTATATCTGGAGATCGTCTTCATGATCATGCAAATTTGAATATTTTCGTGTTTTTCGAGGTATTCCTCAAAATGAGAAAATTTTGCCAGCTGTACGATAACTTCGAAGAAAAACGACAATTTTGTTGCGATGATCCTGTAATTCTTCGATGGGAGGATGGCAACTCTGGCAGTCACTCAATGTTCTGTGCCATCTGTTCTACCATTGTGCTCAAGCACTGGCACAATAATTCACGCGATTATACTAACAGTGATACACCACCAAAGTGGTGTCAGTAATAAGTTGATTCACGAAAATGTTTCGCGACATACTCGGAACAGTGCAACCCACAGGTTGTGGAACAACTGTATAGAAGTTATTATCTACAGCAAAGGTTGTCAAACTCAGCTCCATGGAGGGCAAGAACTCTGTGAAAGAGTCAATGGGATCTGCGGATGTGGTCTACAAAGACAAATTTTCATTTTACAGAAACTTTAATACGTAATGTTACAACCACAAGAGAAATAGGAAATTCCTTTAATTGCACAACGCAATTAACTGGCACTAGCATTAAATAAACTGGATTCCTTTGAAGTCTCAGACACTGAATCCAAATACATTATTGCAACTATGGCTTTCAAAAGAAACAAATCACAACAAACTTATTTCAGAACAACAAATTCATTTATCGGAGGATCGGTCTTGCTTTTTTGGGGGAGGGGGTTGGGGGGGACAACGAAAGGAGCTTTGCACAAAGAAAAATTGAGAAACATTAATCTATGGAAAACTTCAGACGGCGTAAAGAATAAATCTAATCTTGAAAATCGTATTGCAATACATTTCGTCTCCGTCGAATAGGAAACAGTTGCAGACAGTTTCTCTATGCATTCAGCCACTCCAGGCCAACAGCAAAGAACACATTATGCACGCCACACAAAACGAAAAGAAACGAAAACTGCCTTGTTCTATCATAATTTAAATTATACTATACAACGAGATTTGGATTCCATCAGCATCAGCTCGTGAAGTGTAGTAGAACATAACATATTACTCACTTATTGGTTCCTTTCTAACAATTTGGATACATTCGCTCACCAGACATCAATAATCAATATCTCATGGGTATCCAAGCACATATAGTAAGCAAACCCAGAGAGAAAAGAGGGTGAAAGCCCTCTCCCACAAACAGAGCACCCGTCCTGGTTCCAGAATGGAATTCCGGTAGGTTCTCCATTTAGCTTGGGGGAGGTGTAGTGTTGAACGCTCTCTTCAAGTTTACTAAACTTCCCCGGTCTTTAGGGAGCGACGTCAGTATTGGTTTGCTTTTCAATTTGAAAAGCGTCGGACCAACACTCGATTTGGCTTCCAGACACTTTTTCGTAGCCACCAAAAAGCAACGTTTCTGCAGGATGTCACACAAGAGTTCACTACCTCCGAGAAAGGGCAAGTTGTTGCGCTCAGCACTTGAAAGGGACGGAATGTCAAATAATACCTACAACATTTTCAGAGTGGAGATGGAAGCATTACGTTCCTCGAAACGTCGGTACGCACCCAGACGACTAGGCGGTGTCATAACAGATGACAACACCCACGCCGCATCTTGGAATTTAAAGATCATTGTTACATGTCATAACGTCCGGAAAAAAAAAGGGGGAGGCAGCTCCGCAAATATCCATAACCAAAGAAGGCTTCGACATCAGCATCCCAGCACTGAAAGAGGCTTGCGACGGTAGGTTCTCCAACACACCATATGACCCGTGTTAGTGGATTTAATGGTTAAAAATGAAAAATGTACACGGGTTATTTAGTCATTTATTACACTCCGTACAGACCTACATTGCCCTTACGGACTAAAGGATTCGGAGTTCTCCTTATACGTAAAGTGGACGTCAGCGTAAACAATTTCACAATGTCAAAAAACATTTATCATGAGGTTTATTGTGCTCCTTACGGAGCAAAAAAAGAGCGTCTTATATGCAGACTCTGACACGGTCCGCCTGAGACCCAGTTCAGCAGCTAAGACTTTTGCCGGATATTTATGGAATTCGGTATAGGAGTTCTTACAAAAATCATATAGCAAGCGTAAGCTTCGTTAAAACCTGTCCAGTCACGGACTTATTTAATGGCGTATATTAATTTCTACCCCTACGTTCCGTTCATATTGATACATTCGGCTTAAATGCAGCACAGGAGATCTTCAGTTAATGCTGTTCGGAAATTATGTACCTACTGAAAATCGGTGCAGTGAAAGTCAACTTTACTTACCTCTATGTACGAGCGATCTACATAAAATGTTGTAGATCACTTGTGAGTAAAGTGAAAACAGGAGCAAGGAAGGCAATTACATTGGTGCGCGTATCGCGAAACCGTCTCACATTGCACAAGTAAAGAACGCCTTGGTGAGGTCCACATACTACGTACGTCAAGAAATACGTGTGCATTCTGGTTCTTCCTCATTTCTTCGGACACCAAACTGCATATGCTCCGGTTAAGGGCAGGATTTTTTTTTTTCCTTTTCCACCACGTTCACATGAATATCCAACGCAGGATAAAGACTATTTTTCCAAGGGTAAATCGGCCGTAGCGTAAAGCTAAACGCTTACCTCTAGTCTCATGACGCGGTTTTCACCAAGCACAAGAACAACCTCACATTTACAAGTGAAAGTGTGGCACAATGTTCGCATATTATTTGAAATCCGAACAGATCAGAATTTTTTAAGTTGCAACGAATAATCAAATACAAACTGCTAGTTCGCCTATGGCATTAAAATGAGATACACTCCAGCACAGGCGGCGAAAAAGGCAAACAATTTCGTACAAAAGGAACTTGGCCTGTAGGCGTGTAGTACAGTGAAAAGCAGGATTCTAGTTAAACCGGGATAATGACAAGTCTCACATAAGCGAGTCTACTAAAAATGATGAGGACATCGATTTTTGCAGCCGTGGACTGATGCACGCCGGCTGGTATAATGCCTTCTGCAGCCAGTTCCGTTCCTGGTGCCCTAAGTAACGACCCGTGCGAGACTGGGGTGGGGTAAAACATTCACCACGTTTCTTGTTCCTGCAGTAAGGGCAGCCACTTCGAGCATCCTTGGAAATCAGGTGTTTACGTTGTAAATCAAAGGGAAAGGGCCCTGTCCGTAATTAGGTACCACGCCATGAAGACGAGGGGGAATGGAGATACACCTCCATGCATTCTTAATCTCCGTACCAAATGGGAGTGGCCAACTTCACGCCGCGGCTGCTCTGCCCCGGATGAAATAACCCTCGACACAAAATGAATGCGCGGATGAATGGGTCCAGCGCCAGTTTGGGTACTGTGAAGAAGACAGAAATCTATTGTCAATGCCGGGAATCGACTTATTCCTCCAATGTCCATTCGGTAACCCCGTATGTTATTCCTATATAGCAGCTCCCCGGGTGCACAGTCCGATAACACAGCCGAACACGGCCCTGTAGGACAACGAGTCAAAAGTCACTCCTCCTAAGTAATATCACATACTTCAGAGGCCAGTACTTTAACCATACCATTACAGGGGTCACTTCAACTACTAAATTCAAAAGAGCACTGTCAAATAAACGCTACCTACAAACCAAACGTACGAACAAGGCGTCACGAAAACAAAGACAAAAAAGAAACGCAACTTGGAAATGTGTTTACATTGTCTTCTAACGTTATCACGCCCCACGATATCCATCCGCCGGAATTCGCTGCTGATAAAACAGAAAGCTTCCGCACATTCCTGTTTTGGATTAGATTCTTAACCCCATCGCCCAACATAATAATTACTGAACGTAATTATACTTTCCGCGGGGTATTTCTTTTAAACTTTTCGTTAGGCAGTAAACTGTCGTTTAATTCAACACTATAAGGCTGTGACGATGGTTCGTAACATAATGCTGTAGTCTTTTTTTCTTGAACCTTGTCCGCCGTCTACACATATTTAAGGCACTATAACACTAGGTTTGGACAGCCGTCTCTGCTTCCGTCTTGTGGTTGTTTATAATGCTTTCTATTATAACCCGCGGACAAATCATGTTCTCAGCAGCTTATCTACAATAGTCCGGTGTTTCTGTAGCACCCAGTGACTAATAGCTCGATCTAAGGGGTCCTACGGGTTAGACGCATCTTGCCTGACGAAGGAAGCAGAGCCGGCTTCCGAAACGTCGTGTTTCAGTGTCTAAAAATCTATCGACGACGGACAAAGTCCAAGAAAAGAAGACTGTATCAATAAGTAGATTGCAGGCCGTAACTCTCCGGTGGTAAGATCTGAAAGTTCGCCACCGTTGATACCAAACAAAACCCGCAACTACGACAGAGCCCGAGCCTCTTTCAACGAAGTCGTGCTTTCATTCTATCATTGCACCATTCCACGATACATTTCTATCTCTGTCTTGGTCTACCGAGTGGTCATTTCCCCATCAAATTTCTGTATGCACTACTTGTCGCCTCACAGACCTATCTTCCAAGATCATGGCAACCTCAGTCCAACATATTAACCAAGTTTCTTCCAGCATCACATTATTATTATTATTATCATTATCATTATTATACAACAGAGACGGTGACAGTGGGCTACCAGTTTTGACCACAGCACATATTAAAACAACACTCGTCCAAAACGCACTCCAACTTAATCACTGAGCACTCCAACCCTTTGAGATAAAGCAGACCTACACCTTCGCCCTGCAGAAGGTAAATGTGAGCATCATCTGCTTTACCGTTCAGCGATTCGGCCTTTCAAACACAGAGAGAATTCTTAAGTTTAGTTCGGTTCTCAAACCAAGCTGCAATTTTTACCGCATGATGGCGACACCCAAGACTGAGCCGACTGTTCTCTGAAATATAAACCAAGTGCTCTTATTTTTTTAATTTGCAGGGTGGGGGATTTAACAGCGCTGCTTCGCGTCAAAAGATTATGTTGTGCTGCTAGCAATTACGAATGGTGTGGGGGCTATAATTGGAAACGAGGGAGTATTTCAAGTTACAATTTTGCGTTCGCCTCCAGAACCTGCGGAAGGACACAATTAACCTCAAAAAGATTCCAACTTGGAACCTCTCAAACGTACTACACTAGACCATTAACTATACACCAGTGCTAGATCGTTGGTTTGTGAACCAACTACGAAATATAAGAATTCGAAGCAAAACTGGATTAACTACATTCTGACAGACAGAACGCCCGAATCAGCCCAGCCAATCTGTTCGAGCCTACTGCAGCACTCAGACTAGACAGCCCACACCTCGGACGTCTGCTGCACCATCACTGTCTCAAGAACAAACGACAAAGGCACAAAGAAACACCAAAACTTTTTATACCAGCGCTCTACGAGGCTTAACGTTAGATGGCCTGTCAGTCAGAAAGAACGGGGAAGCAGAGAAAAACTGCAAACAAATGGAGACTTGGCAAGCCATACATAAAAGGGATTCCAGCAGGAGTGACTCAAGGGACCGAAAAATAACGATACTGCAGAAAATCTGTCGTTCTTCCTACTGGCTATGCAGTTCCCCACCAGCAAAGTTTCTCAATAATATCATCATATTTACACTCATGTAAACAACAATTTGCACTTACGAAAGAAAGAAGAGCGTCATTATCGCGTTTAAGCGCTTTCGCAGAATTGCGAAAAGCAACTAATACCTCTGTCATGTGTGCCTGTCTGTCCGAATGGAACAACTCGCTTCCCATTGGACTGACTGTCATTAAATTTGATATGTGTATTTTCGAAAATCTGTCGAGAAAATTGAAGTTGATTAAAATCTGAGAAGAATAACGGGTATTTTACATTACATTTATGATTATCTGACTGAATTCTTCTTAGGATAAGAAACTTTTCAGACAAAAGTTGTACACAAAATCAAAACACACTTTATGTTCAGTAACGTTTTGCTCTCGTCGTTTCTGAGATACAGTACAGAAATGCTGTAGAGATAGAGATGCCACAGATGACAAAAAACACAGCGTAAGAGCTCTGCATGCTGGATACCTAGGGATATAGACACACACACTCAAAATATAGAACACATATGCTTTTCCACGGCAACAATGATTATGCCAATGCGCCTCAATGCTACGTTCATAAGTACACTGCCTCTATCGTACAATATGCATTCCCTCTATCGATGAAATTCCGATTTTATATGCAAATGGTAGGAAACAGGCTACATCTTTTGGCTCGATCCACAATTCAGGGAGAAGCTAACAGTTACTGAACTACTGAAGAAAATTCCCACTCCTTCAAGTTCATTTACCTGTGCACCTATACCATAACGGGCTACGAATAGATACCACACTGTGACGGACTATTATTTTAAAACATACTGTACTGGACAGACTGCTGGCAGATGCTATAAGGTGACAGGGGACTAACACACTCTTTACTATGTCCAACTATTAACTGACCCCATACTGCGACGGACTAGGATATTAACACAGCATCTCCTGTGCCGTACTTTAACAGATCCTGCAGTTTATTGTGACGTCCTGTTGTGACACTTATGAAGAAGGCAATACACGAACCGTCTACCACGACTCAGTTTATAATCTTTAACATCAAATAGCAGCATGTTTAAATGTTAATTTTCAGTGATTTTACAAGTATTAATACCTGGTAATGATTTTTAAGGCCGAAACATGTTGCATAATAGATATTAAAAAACTACAAAGTCAGTTGTGATTGACGTTCTCTATTTCACCTTCTACAGAACCTACACCGCCACGGACTATTCTGGAAGTTCCTCCGGCTCAAAAACGCCATCAGAACATGGCCTTCTCACCGCTATTTATCTTCCCCGTACCCCTCAGCCCATTCTAAGTTACGTAAACTGAACGATGGATACTGTCATTAATCAGGTAACGTACGATACACATAAGTGAAACCATAAACGCGATGACGGTGGATTTTAATTTCTCAAATACGGTGTCAGTAAATGAGAACTACACAATGTCAAATGTGCAATGCCGGTGAATAATGAATGGGGCAGGATGTGAAAGAAAACGGACATATCCTTGTTATGGCGGACTGCTACTTCGGTACTTGGAGGAAACGAGTGGCGAAGACCGAAGAAGACCCTTAGTCCGGCATACTGTGTTGCTTCTGAGGTTCGCAACCGGTGCCTCCTAAACATACATCAACCTTCTGGGTGTATATCCAAAAAATGAAAATGTTGAATGTTGTGAAACATAAAAAACAAAATTCATTTGATATGGGGAAGGAATCTGTAGTAACTGAAAACTGGAAGCGAAAGGGCCAATGCTAACTGATCTGCATGACGCTGTGTTTTCCCTGTCAAGTCATATCGCTCCACACACACCCATCCCTCTTCTCGCATTTAGTGAAAGCAGATTTCAATTCTACCGTCAAGTGTTTTCGGTTAACTGATTGGCACGCTGGCAATAAAACCGCTGCATTCAGCCGCGCACTAAAATCATCCAATGTAGCTGCTCGCTTCGGTCGGGCTGTCTCACACTGTTTAACAAAATCTGCATTCAGCTACTGACAAGTTTAATGCTGCCGGTGTGCTATTAAAAACACTGTCCTAACGAAAGACATTTTTGTTTGACCGTTTGTTCCGATGGTACACTTCTTTGACGTAGTGCTGGGAGTGTAGTTTGACAGAATGGTGACGATTACGCCCTGCACTATAGGAATAAAACGCAAAAACTCTAAAAATAGTGAAGAAACTGTAGTAACCGTACTTGTTACTTACCTGCCTACTCCATGGATCAGATCCCTTCTTAAGAAGCTAACCTGTTCTCAGCTAGTCAAAAAATTCCCCACATTTTATAGAACCCGATGGTTCTTTACTGCATTCACAAGCGCCTGCTACGTGTTCCTATCCTCAACCAGTGCATTCCCTCACATCCAATTTCCTGAATATCCATCTTAATATTATCCTCCCAACTACGCATGTGTCTTCCAAGTGGTCTCTTTCCCTCAGGTTTCTCCCACCGACACCCTTGCTGTAAAAGTTGTTATTATTTTGTCAGACCTGAGGTTCTAGGTTATAAACAGTAAACTCACTAAACATTACGTCCTGTATTCTGTTTCGAGTCGATTAAATTTCCGCAAAACGTCAGTAAACGTCTATCTAATTTCAAACAGTTACGGCCTACAAACTTCGTATTCAGTTTCGCTATTAATTCATATTTTAAAAGAAATTATCTCAAAGTATAAACACGCCAACTTATAAACCCGTACAAACCAAGGCATAACCAAAAAAAAATATTAAAATGGGTATTAAATAAACAAATAATTTTCTATAAAACGTAACCACTGTTGCCGTAGAAAAGCAATAAGAACTATATACCGAGTGTACCCTGCATGCGAAGCAAATGCGTCGTGTTATATTGTCATCCTTGGCTTGTCTGGGTCCACCACATTATATCATAAAGAGTATCGTTTTCGAAAAGGTACTAAACAGAGAATGTTCGTTTTGAATATCTAAATCATTTGTTTCGAACATTCTCATTCTCAGAATAATTCAGAGAGTTGTTACCATAAATGTATTTTTAACATTCATAGGTGCGTGCAAGTACAACCAACAAGATGTAACGCTTCAAATGTATTTCTGCAAGGTGTTCTACATAGTTCCGTCCATCATCAGGAGCTCAAAACTGCACCAGGTACTTGTTATTCAAATACTGCTAGCCTAAACCTCACAGACTAAGACCTAACTAAAAACCAACATTAAAACAGATATTAAATATACAGTAAAAAGTTAATAAAGAATTCACGTATACTGATTAATTTTTACTAAAAACGTACTTCACCAGTTCCTCTCGCATACCGCCGCGAGTAAAAACACGTTACCTTCAAGCCTATCGTCAAAGTATTAACAAAGCTAGTAAAATAACGATATACGTACGTTCAAGCTAGAATCTTTAACCGTATCGAGAATAAATGGAATTTATGCATTCAGCTTATAGATAATTTAACATAGTTCATGAAATTTGTTTGTGCTTAAATGTAAGTAAAATTTGCCTCTAAACTCGTCAGTTCTTTCGTCGCTCGTCAATGCTCTTAACCAAACAGAATCCTAAAAACGTTAAATTTTATAATAACGCAATATAAAGCAGCAAAATTCTAAACAAAAAAAAAATGTATCGTAAAGTTCACGTCATTCCAACAAATATTCGCAACTAAACCAGTAAAAAGTCAGGTTCGTACTCTCTTAACTCTGCATCGTGCTTTGCGTGTTTCAGTAATATGCCGCTTATACAACATAAAATCCGTATTGTTATAAAGCCAACTGTTCATGTGTCTGAACCGCAGGTAAGTTGTCTACCCTCATCCCAGCTTTCGCTGTCTGCTAAAGCGTCAGTAAAATATGGGACCTAGATACCCGATATAAAAAAAAAAATAAAAAAAATTCATAATTAAAAAATTGCGCGTCGTCCGCCATATTGCAAGATGACGGCCTAATAGGCGTCAAACTGTCTGCCAGTCAAAATAAAAGGGTTAAAGGTGCCACGCTGTCTGGGACAAAAATAAATTGCATAATAATTAGATCAATTGCATACGAATATTAATTAGGTAATTTTCATATCAATCAAGGACGCCTGCATATTAATTAGATAATATGCATATCAGCTAGGTCATTTGCATATTAATTAGGTGTGGGGGAGGTCACTGACCTATTTCCGGGTATCAATGGGTTAGTCACGTGACCCGTGACTTCACCTCCTGTCGGTAAACAGCCATTATCACTACTTATCACAAAGGACCGCAACTTCATATCATTCAGTGACTTCAAATCTCGAAACACTGCAATCGATCAAATAATTAATAGTATTACAGGCAACCACAGGTACCACAGTGATGATCCGCGTATGCGCGGTCTTTAACAGCATACTCTCCAGGTCTCAACCCCTGAGGTTTGTTTGTGCGGGTTCAGGGCTCAATCTCGGGAAGAGGCAGACATTTTTGCATCCCTCAGCACCCAGGCCAGCTCTGGGCTACACCTCGCTTCAATTCCAGTGGAAAATGGGGTCATATCCCCGGGAGTAAACCGGCCGAGGCGTTGACGTGACTAATCACTACCACCTAGAGGTGCAATGCTACACCATGACCTCCTCTCATGTCACCCAAGCATGGTGCTCAATTATGCTCACGGAAAGCAATACGGTACCCCTTGCCACAACAATCCCAAAACCACTTATGACATGAAGCAAGAAATATCAGCAGTTCAGGGCAGCATCAATAAACGTGACGAACGTAACACTCCAAAAGACGGTGCAGATGGTTCCAAGTTTCGGCTGTGACAACTTTCACCTGCCTTTCACTCTGCCGATACCACCGCGTTCACCAACCTACAACGTCCTGTCTGTCGTATATTTTTAAAGCGAAATTTATAACTAAAATGAAACGCCTTCTAAAAGAGACCCTGCACAATTAGTAACAGATTCTAACCAACTTAAACTTTAACAGCCCACACACTGACATGGTCGTGAGGTCTGTAATTTGTAAGGTATAAAAGGAAATTTCACACACAATCTGTAGGTACATTTATTATTTATCTCCATAAAACATGCCACACGTCTGACCCCTGTGGTTCAAAAGGCGTCACGAGGCCACTTTGTTGTTCCGAATTCTACGAGATTACCCTAACGAAGTGTAGCCCACGTACTTTGAGTCTGTTCATTACAGTAGCGGGGAAAGACAGAAAAGACTTCATAGTCATGTGGCAAGGGTAAAAGGAAAAGTTGCCCCTGTGATCAAATGAGCACCACGCCACAGAGGCACACTGGGGAGTGGAGGTGTAACTCCATGCATTTTTAAACTCGGTACCTCGGTACTAGGAGGTGGGCAGTTAGCTTCATGACGCAGCCGTTTTGCCCCGTGGGAAAAAGCCCCCAGCAGGCACCAAATAAGAGGCTGGGTGGGGATGGTCTGAGCCTCTAAAAAAGAGGAAATTCATTCCACCTGCCGGGAATCGAAACTTACCTCAGTGGTCGCAAAGCCCTTTATAAGAAAATGGACAAAAAGTACCTTAGCGCCCTTATTTTGCTTCTAATAGCCTCGCTGTTACGCACACCACTACAGTGAGTTTTGATATCCAACACAGGAAGTGACCTGCTGGCTTAATACCGGAAAATTCGTAAACAATAGACGAAACACCTGGCGCAACACCACTTTCCAAACCAGAATTGCAAAAAAGTGGTGGCGCGTTAATACACAGATAGGGTATAAATCAACGTCTGCTCGTGGCTTTTATGAGAAAAGGCAGCATGTCTGGGAGATGGAACAGAATGCTCGGCACTTAGCAGAGTGGTATTGATTTATACGAACCGAGAGAAATTCATAGACAATTCACTGTTTGGTTCTGACGATCGGATAACGAACCATGATTCAAGCTAGAGTAATGTAATCAAAGGGACTGAAACAATGCAAATCCTCGTACTATGAGGAGGAGGAGGAATGAGAGTGGCAGTGCGAGTAGCACGTAACTCTGTAATTAATTTTTGGGTTCCATAAAGAGGCTGGAACTTTATAGGTTAGCTAAGAGAAGGTTTCCCTGACAAAAAGCACTCCGCTTCTTGGAACTGGTTAATAGGCCTGTCTATCGAACCATCCAGCAATCCACCTATTCACCGACTCCCAACGGTAGAGAGGTACAAAACAGTCGAACAAGGAGGGCCAGCCGAGATTCGAACCTGCAGTCACAGAAATACAAAACAACTGCACGTTTCTAAATATCTTTCTGGACCTACGAATTACGAAGAGGACAATCGGTCAGTAATATGTTTACGATTCGTACATTTTGGGTTCTGTACTTTCACCTCAATAAGAGCAGCCCAGGTTTAACTGTACTGCTATCCGACTGTTTCCACACAGCCCCCGCCATACATGAGGCATTTATCGTGCCGAAGGACAAGCTTTTCACTTCCCTGCTGAAAGAACTCCTGTGTCCTGTGACATCAGCCAGCGTGTCACAACTGTTTCCACCTCGCAATCATCTTTAAATTTGTGACCACCAAGACTCTGCTTCAGCGCTGGAAACCGACTATCTGTTCGGCGACGAACTGCCCTAATATAATCACAATCAACGTAGGTTCTTTAGTGAAGAAATTACACGGCATGTAAACTTATTTTCTGACCGCCCATCGCACAAAAAGGGCTGCAGTTACAAACGAATCCGTAGCGTCTGCTGCTCCCTGTGCCACACATGATGTGACGAACGCACTGCGATCAATCAGCTTAACAGCTGTTTGAGATCTGTGAATAGCGAAATGTAAAATCACCCCGTTACGTGCCCGTAAAGAAACAGAAGGCAGCTGCTGGAATTGTTTCTATCGATGCGTATGAAGACGGAACTGACAAAAACAGGTGAACACCGAACTCAGTTGCCTTCATGTTGAATCGTCTTGTGTCACAACAAACTGCATTGTTTTTATACACTCGCAAGGCCAGATCAGTCGGTATAGTGAATACCATATGGAGTGCATTATCGAGAGATCAGGTAACCATTCCTGACAGGGACAAGAGCTTTTTCTATTCTCTGTAGGGTCCAGACCGTTTATGGCGGGCCTCATCCACCCAATGCAAATTCGATGTGTAGCAGCGCATCTTTATCCGGTCGTAAAGCAGGCCGGGAGTGACAATGAAAGTTCATCTACGTATAATACCGAAGCTGAGAATCGTTGGCGGTATACCCCCCAAGTCACATATGCTTCAAAGGCGTGGTGTTTAACTACGCCCACAAACACATGTACCTGCTACATGAACACTGCGTAACATGCAGTTTTCAGAGCGTTATTGATGAAGGAACACCGTCTTACGGGATATGATCTGTGGCTTGGCAGCTGGTTACAGACGTTTTGAAGGAGCCTAAAACGGCGATCTTGCAATCAGCATCATCCCTGTTTACAGCGCATATTGTTTACATCTCTTTAAATAATCAAATATTTCTTGTAACGCTAAAGAGAAGACGAACTTACCATATGAAATAGCATTACGCCATTTTCGTGTGTCGTGGTTGGCTGCTTTAACTTTAAACTGTTCTGGTTCCAATGCTAGTTTTGGGACAGAAGGACACTGAGTTCTGAAACCTATACTTTTTAGACATATGTATGATATTTACTGTACTTAACTACATACGTTGATTGTAACTATTATTTGTTCCATCTCCCTACTCATTTCCATTACTTTTATACTTATATTTGGTGATGAGATTTGTAATTCTGCTGTCTCGTTTCCAGACTGTACGCAACCTGAAGCTTACATGCCTCATTATAGATAACCACTTATTACGCATATTACACAACCCTATCATTTATGAAGCGAAAATAAGGATCACATCTGTATTTAAATCCACGACGTGTAAAAAACCCCCCAAAACTTCATGTTCCCCCTAAGTAAATTGTGTTGTTACGAAGGAAGTCATCAGTATGGACATCAATACACGTAAATTCCGACACTCCCTGAGCAGTCGTGCACCATCTAGCGCAGGTCCTAGAAAACTGCAACGCTTCGACTGGTGTGTGCTGCCGTCTGGACGATATTTTCAGCACTTGAAGCAACACACGCTGTTATAAAATTGTGAAACTCGACCGCTGCGATCTATTATACCGGATCAGAGGATTATTCTGACTCACAGCAAATTCGTGAACTTAATTTGCATAGTTTAAAATGCATAAATTTACTGCCGAAGTACCTGCGCATACGTTGATGGATGATAGCAGAAACAGGAAAATGAGGAACAGAAAACATTTTCACAGCCATAGGAGAGAGTCTCTTTGAAATGAAGCCTCACACAAAATTTGCATTTCGGCACAAAAATTCCACTCTGATCTGCACGTGCCATTCTGGATACTTGGCCACGTGGATAATACAGTCTAAAGGACTGCAAGGCCTACTCCTACACGAAAAGGCTGGGAATGACTGTGTTATTTATAAGGCTTCCGGTTCGATCATGGCCCAGCAACAGGCAACCACAAGTTTTTACGAATTGTGTCTCAGTGCCGCCAATATTCTAAAACGGCGCAGATATGAAAATATGTATCAACGTACCCTTACCGAATTCTCGCCGTTTAACGACGCTATTTAATAACGGAAAGTCGAAACCTGTTGTGACGCTCGCGCTCCGTAGTGAATTTGTAATGTGGTGTCACTGCGTCACGTGGGTCCTTGTCACCACAGCATATCGCGTCCTGGGTGGTGTAAATGGCATCCAGAGAGCGATGGTAAAAGCAATCCCTGCACAGGTCTGGACATACCCTGAGGGTTCCAGGAGGATTAGGCTCCCAGATTTCAAGACAATCGGCACATGAAGGTGGTAAGGTTATCAGCCCTACGCGCCGGCCGCCTTTACCCCCCGGAAATGTTCCACGTACTCATTTCTGTTAAGAGGCTGAGTCGACCCCAGGGTCGTAGTGCGGCTGGAAGCCCCTCTTATGGCTAACAACAAAATTGTGGCTGCGTCCCATCCCCAACCCCTCTTACTCGCCCAATCTTGCTCCTGCCGATTTTTTTTGTTCCCAGAGAATAATCTGGACTTGAAATGGAGGCGCTTTACTGACATTGCAGAGGTTCGACAAGAATTGCTGGCGACCCTTGACAGCGTTTCTGTTGGCCTTAGACATTGTTTCCAGCAGTGGGAGCGGCGCTGGGATCGCTGCATCCAGTCTCAGGGGGGAGTATTTTGAGGGGGAATAAAGTTTCAAACTTGTACGGCTACTTTAAATACCTTTTTTAACAATTCCGGGAATTTTTGGGTCCCCCCTCGTATATATCGGACGGTTTTAAAGACCCTACACAAAGACCTCGAAGCATTTAAGTCTGAATTCGGAAAGTGACTCGGTAAATAACAGAAGTGGGAGAAAATAATGCAACATATATTTAAGCATACTGCTTTTCACGTTAAGTGTTACGACTCTGGTTTATACTTAAGTTGCCAATGTGCGCGTCCAGAAGACATATGGCTAAGTGTAGGTATAGCTCCACGTATACTTAACCTTGGCACTAGATGGAGGTGAGTGGTCAGCTTCACGACAGACCCGTTTTACTCCTGGGAAAGAACCCCGGTACCCATTGAATATGTGGCTGGGTGCAGCCGGTAGGAGGCTTTCGAACGGACAAAAGCTTGCTACACCTGTCGGCATTCGAACGACGGTTCCACGGTCGTCCAGCCCGTAGCCTGGTTAATATTCCGACTATATTACTGCGGCTCCAGCTAACAATATGGAATTTTAAAAAATGTATACGCAATGTTTCGAAGCAAAGGTACTAGAATATATGATCATTTGTGTATATTTCGTAACTTGATAATGATTCACATTGTACTGGTGATCTCGGTAACGTGACCACAGGAATCGAAAGCATATTACAGAGATAAATCGCGATTTCATCTAACTTACTAACCTAAATTACTGTCACTGATGTCACCAAACATGTATATAATGATTTGGACAAATACAAACCTTCTACAGAACGTGTAACAGAATACAAAGTACAACGCAGTCAGTGCTTCAGACGCAAGAAACGTGCGCACTACAACCGAGCAGCTAGAACACCTGTCACAAACCTAAATTCATGTGTCTAAGCGAATGTTGGTGGCACCGAAATATACAAAGCTGACAGACACAAGCAGCCGACTCACAGAGAATGGTGTACATTTAAATACAAGACAGAAGCCATCAGTGAGAGTGTAACATTGTTCCTTTCGCTCATGAAAGTTTAATCACTCGAAAGGAAAGGGAGTTCCATGTTGTCTGTCGTCGCTAATGTACGAAGACACAAATAAAGCTATTCCCATACTTTATTCATGGTGTTTCGGCGTCCAAGAGGGCGTATTTTGGACAAGAAGATTACAGCCTATGACCCAGCCTCGTATGTGACTGAGGTTAGGTAAGTAGGGCTTTTATTAAAGGCCAGTTCCATTATTAACAAAATGCAACAACATAAAACAAGTGTGTACTGATCCAAACTAGTAACTGCAGTTTGGTACCCTTTACCTTCCACTAATTACCAGCAGGAACTTAAGAGAAGGTCGGAAGGCTTCAATATTGTACAAGCCTTAAAATTTGAACCATACAAATCCAAATTATGAGATCGGTACTCTGTGCCCAGAAAACCCAAAACACACAAAATACAGCGCTAATGTTCATGCATGATCTAGTCGAAATAAACGGCGACCGATTGGTCGCGGCCTCTGTTTCCAAGGTCCGTGGTTCATGTGGCCATCGAGCAGGTCCGAGGGTGACGTCATGGTACATACATGTACTGTACCTCAGTTGCGGGTACAGATGTTATCCAGGACCTAAGCATTGTTCATTAACCTTGGCGCACACATAACGGGTCTTTTAAATTTCGTGAACATTAATGCAAGTGAACATGGGGTTCATAATATTTAAGAATTAAATTCCTACCTCATAAGAGACACTGCATCTCCATTACAAAGGCCCACAGATTCACGCTGTTCCAGGGATGTCATTTAGTTTGCATGTCATACAAAACACATTAATTCTGATTGTGAGAAAAATGTAGATATATTTAATGTTAAGGCAAGAGGACTGTATAGTTATCATAGTACTTCAAATGGTCAAGCAGTGCAACTGCTTCAATGGGGCAGGGGTTCTATCATGCCTGCCGCAGATAATGCAGCAACTTGTTCAGTGGGTGAGTTCTGTCTCTGATGAGACAGGCCACACAATGTGGTCAGGCCTTCAGTAACAACCACAGCACACAAGTCTGGCTGTTTTGTGTATGTTCAGTGACCTAGTGCTACACTAACGCTCACAGAGATCCACTAACACAACTCAGAACCACTACACAACCAGTGTGAAGAGCTTGGTGCTTCACTGAGCTATCTAACATCAATACATCAGCTTCAAATATGTAAACTATAGGCACTAAGTGGGACAGAAAAGTGATGAGGTATTAAAAAGAGCTACTTGAGATGCTTTTCAAGTGATGAGATATTAACATGGGTTACTTGAGATGTGTTTCAAAAGAAATTACCACTTTCATTTTCAGAGATGCTTTCACCCACCACATTCCCTTTGTATTGCCTCTCCTTCCACCATACATATGAACAAACACACCACTTAACTTTATGTGTACATGCAATTATGTGCCCCAAATGGTCAACAGATTTACTGACCCACTGCTTATTATACACATTGTAGTTCAAACGAACCAACCAGTATAAAATCTGTCACCAACAGTATGACAAGAACTAAACTGCAATGAAATTCTTGGAGAGTTCGTCAGTATTAATAAAAACAATTACAGTAGACTTCCATTTGTATACTTGGAATCAAGAGGTAAAGTGCTTAATTAAAAGCTGGTTAATCCTGAGAAACAATTAACCAAACAAAACACACAAATGTAGCATAGAATAGCAAGTCACTACTTGTATTTACTATCCGCAACAAGGACATAACAATTGTATACAAACAAATTATCTTAAATAGATATGAAGTGCTACAGTCAAACACTCTTAATATTTGTCTTCCAATGAACCATCATCAGGCATTACTTTACAAAAACTTAAAAAAAAAACATACAATTGCAGTATGCAGTTACATAGGCACATAAGAATGAATGAATGAATGAATAAATAAATAAATAAATAACACATACTCATATAAAATATGCGTAATATTCCTACAAAATCTACTCAGTAAAAAGCACAGCTGTAAGTAACAAAACCTTTATTTTACTGAACAGACGAATAACATGACATAAAGGTTCAGTCAGTTTTAGAAAACTTATTTCTTACAGGATTTTTAAGAAGAACAGTGCTTTATGAAATGATATTCATTAAACATGAAAAGGAACTGAACAACTAACAAAAATAAAGAATGCAGAACACTGATTTCACCTGAGTGATTACAGTCATCTAATTAGGAAACATAGCAATGATGATGTTTAATACAGAACAAAGACATGCTTTCATATAATGCTTCTATCACGTGGTATATTTTAATATATATTTGTGAACTTGTGAGATCTCACTAAACAATAATGTTTAATGCAAATAAACCTTTTTTTTTTTAAATTTCTTTGTGCCTTATGATGGTACACTGAACCGAAACATATAGCATCAGATGACAAATACTAGGAGTTGTGTTTGACTGTAATACTTCATTTGTATTCAGTATAATACAACATGAGACAAATCAGAATAAAAATTATCTTAAGCCATCTGCAATTATATATTAGTTTCAGTTACTAATAATCACTAAAGTCATTCTTTTTTCCTGTTTGTTGCTTATAAGTATGATGGTTACAGCTGGAATGTCACTTGTGACAGAATCCATTGTACTGTGACTGCATTGTAAATATATATTTACAGCTTCCTACCATTGTAGTTCCATTTACATACTGTTCTCGCCACAATGACAGAGCTGTAGGTAGCATTCCATAATCACACAAATGCCATACACGAACAATCAGAATAATAAGATGTGCTTTTTTTTAATTCAATAACTCCTCATTCTCAACAGAATCCATTTATGTTGAGAGACCAAAACAATGTAATCATTTCCAGTTTCATCAAGTTCATCTTCCTACCACCACTTCAAAATCCTCTCCAAATCTGCAGGAGTGATTCCTAAGACAAGCCACAGCTTACTAAATTGCATCACACAGCTTCTGTCTTGAATAGTGTTAAGTAATTGAAACAATATCAGTTGAAGTTTCATCAAGCTGCATTCCAATCCTGACACTTCGTTAATACACCCTGAATAAATTCAATACCTAATATTCTTTTCTTTAGCAATAAATATACTTTGGTATTTACTCTAAAAATATTCAAAACATAAATTTCTAACTTCAAACATATACACATACCAATGACTATGTTCAAAGTGACAGTGAACACAAAGCTTCTTACTCACGTATAATTGTGAATTTCTTACCTTGAGCTGATGCAGAGGCTGACGCAGAAGACCAGGATCTCTCCGTCCACCAAGTCGATCAGTCTCTGCCTCCACACACTCCATCGAAGATTCAGCTTCAGACAGCCACGCAAGGAACTTGTCCAACGATCGATCAAAGTTGTGCAGCGAATTCATTGCCGAGTGAAGCAGCTTCCCCCGGTTGATAATGCTGCAAAACAGTCAGTTGATAGTTAACAAATTAACCTGAACAATTTCAGCAGTGGTTCAAAGGAAAATGCATCAATGCAAAATCTGAGGTTCTTGTAATGGAGTTGCTCAAAATTCATCTTCACCCATGTTATGCCACATTGACAAACAGTTACCAAAGTTATGAATGATTATACTGCTTTCACTCTTTTTGGACTGCTTGAATATGCAGTTGAGGGCATTAAAATCATCTTAAATGTCACTAGCTGTTTACAACACAACATGCTGTAACATCCCAGAAGACTTGAATCATCTTAAGATTACTACACAAAGCTCTGTAAGGTAAGGAACTATATAGCACCAGGTTTCCTACATGTCATTAAGGCATAATGCCTGGGGAAAATTTATGCTCATTGTTATGGAAGTTTGTGTGGTGCATTGCACCACACTGAAAAGATGGATTCTATGGTTTGGACGCATTCTGTCTCCTTCTGCAGGGTTTCACCTGATGGACAGAAAAGGTCCTCCAAAACAATGGGGTGCTTTAATCTTTGCAAACAATCTTCACTTACAGATTACACTCCTTGTTCACTTTAGAACAAATCAATTTAATAATACAATCAGATACAGCCCAGAAAATGACATAGAAATCATGTAACATTGAAATGTAAATTAAACTAATACAAAAGAAATGTGAGAGTCACAAATATATTCCACCACAGAATTTGGCAGGATATTAAATCATTCAATATGTAAATAAAAGACCAAAGGGTGGTGCACTGAAGAGGATAACGTTCTGCAACACACGTAGAAACATCATCCACAAGGAGCACCAGTATATGTTGGCTGCAGTTACATACCATTCGAAGGGAGCTACAGACAATTGTGCGTGCTACCTGGAGCATGGCACTGTAAACATTTCACTTGGAGTTCAGTCCAGATGTTCTGATTACAGTATGTTGTGAAAAACATGATTATTACTTTCTACACTGTAGATCATCATTGGACCTTTCAAACATTTTTCTCTAAAATTGGATTTATTTTTGCCATCAGGTATAAAAGTTGAGCCCCTTAGAGAGAAGTACTGTGAATTACCATACCAGCTGATATCTTTAGTAAGATCTTTGGTTCAGCTGATCTCTTTGGAAAGAGTCAGTCACAAGTAAGACCAGTGATTGAAACTAGACCTTCCAAACTGGAACATATAGGTAGGAACACCTACACCCGAGGACAGAAACAGCTCGTTTCCAGAAAGCCCTATGTTTCAAATAAACATGAGATGACAGGCAATGTCAATAGTAAGTGATGCTTATTGTTTCAATAGATTACCATACTCCCAAGAGGCATAAGACATAATTATGTGCCTCAAACATTTCAGCAAACAGGACCTAAAGTGAGACAAAACTATTGGAAGGAATCGGTATATTCTGTTAATTTCTAAGGCATCTAACATAAAATCTCTTACTCAAGAGAATGCAGTTACCCTGCACAGTGTGAGTGTTTTAACACTCGCGTCAATGGTAAGGGGAAACATACAGATTGTGTTAAAAACATGAGTCTGTATACCTGCATGATATAGTTTTCTTTAACAAATCCTGGTCACCATATGTTAGGTGTTTCATCTATACCATGCCTACAGACTAATTTATTAACAGTTCCAACCACACAGTACACCACAAAAGATAAGTGTAACAACTCCTTTGCAAAAAACATGACAACTTTCAGCCCAATGTATTTTTACCTGGAACACTTCACTTAGTGGTCACAAACAAGGGACAGCTGGCTTTCCCCAGGGCAAACTACTGTCAAGGTCAACTGCAAACTCCCCAGCCCATAACAATAGTAACAATAGCTCTGGAGTAGCAACAGACCATATTCAAAAGTATAGGTAATAACAATGATTCTTGGCCTACTGACAGCCAGAGAGTGTAACAATTTACCGCATATTTCTGGTCACATATGAAAAGCAAATAATGAACTGTATAAATATTCCACTGAATGAAGAGAAACAAGAGGAAGGATAATGAGGAGTAATAATAAGAATCATAAGGTTAATAATAAGAAGTCTGAATGAAATCAGCCATGTAGGCCTTCTCTCAACTTGCAAAACAAAATTTAATTCTGAAAAAGCCTATTAATGGCTTGATGAATGAAAGCATGTAACCCATTCCAATAGTATTCTTGTAAAACATTTGCGCCACAATTATAATAAATATGGTTTCATACTTCATTTTAGAAGTTTCTATTTTTTATTTCATTTTCACAGATTCCTCCACAGCAGTAGCGTTTCACCAGCAGATACCTTATCAATATGACATAGGGCAGATCATAAGAGTTCAAAGCATAATCATGCACCACTTTCAGTAACTGATTAATTAATTAATTAACTCCACTGTGAACAGTCAATCTTCAAAAGCAAAGAGTGCAGGACACAATATGAATAAATTTCAGTCATCAGCACTTATTAGTATGGAAGGGCAGGCCGTTGGGTCTGTTCAGCGTAATAACAGGATTCCTGAAGATGAAACCTGTTCCTGGTGGGCAACTAAACAAGAAAAAGTGAATTTCACATGACAACAAAATACCTCTCAATATACAAATTCAAAACACACAAGGGAAGATTTGTTTCTCCAAATGGGGGACAGAACACACTATGTTTTGTATAGCAAAAACTGAATAATTCTGACAAGGCAGAATGCCAGACACGCCACTAAATTGGTTATTACTTAGTAACACTACATCAGGTGCTTAGGATATTCAAAACTGAACATGACTAAATGATTACAAATTAGTATGACTGGGAAGGAAATTTATACTGGCATATTTCACAGGTATATATAACTGTGTTGAAATGAAGCTGGGAAAGATAGCGCGTGCCCCCCACAGGACAGTCACAGCCCCATTAAAACTTCAATGAAGGACATCATGAACACATACACTTCACCACAATGCTTGATGGATACATCAGTATTCAAACAATTTACATATGTCAACTTCAGGGCTATGGCTGTTCAGTCAGTACAGTGGCTAAGCTACAGAGTAAACAAAAGAGCCTTTTCCTCCCGTCCACAATGTCCACAGCAGTTCTAGGAATCCCCAACCAATAGGTACTGTGAGCTCTTCCCCACTGGTACAGCAGCTGAGGCATGAACCTCAATACTCACCCCACTTAGTGCCAAGGTTAGTATTACATGGAGTCATATCTACACTCCCCATCATGGAGTGGTATTTAAGTACTCAAGGTACAACTATATCTTCAAGTGCACAAATTTTCTCTGTAAAAGTGCCCAACATACCTCATCACAAATGTGTCATCACTTGTAATGAAAACTCCATACCACTAGCTGCTAAATATACCATCATATAACACTGAAAAACAGTCTAACCTGTCATACAACAGATAATGTATGTAAACAAACAAAACAGCAACTTCAAGGTAAAAAAGTTTTGTCTACTCAAATACATTTCAAACTACCACTGCATTTGATACAAAATGTTCTCCATTTGATCTGCAGTTCAACAATAAAAGATTCCTACACTGTTTCAATGTCATGTACATGAGCACATGCCATTAGTGTTCATGCAGTAATCAAATTCTTTTGTTAATATTTTAACAGCTACTTTCCAAAGTGCTGCTAGTGCTGATGATAAAGATGATGATTCATTCTCTTTATGGACAGTTTATCAAAGTGTTTCTGCCAGGCCTTTACCTAGAAACAAATAAAACTAAGCAACCAATGAACCATGAAAATTTAAATTTCACAGAACACACATCAGTCACAATAATTAATCTGATTACCCAAGAAGCCATGGCTGGAGCCCAACTGTATTTCATTACTGGGTTATAAATCTGTATTATCTAAACAGAAGGTATTAAATTAAAGTTTTTGCCTGATTTCAGGTAAATAAGAAGAATCTAGGTTCACAAATGTTTTTCGCCTAAAATTAACAAATGCAAGGAACGCATGTGGATAATGAGCCACAAACCACCACTTTTACACATTCTTTGCACAAAGTGCACAATATAGATACATAAAGAAGCAACTGTGTATGTATGCATGCTTTAAATGGAAAATGTTGGACGAATTTTAGCAATAATTGAAATGAATAGTGTGCCACACCGGAAGTTACCCCACACCAGTACTCTCTCTGTATATAAAGGCAGTGATAAAAACATGACAAATGCACAAATGCATGAAATTTTAATGCGAGAGCCACACACACACACACACACACACAAAATCACTTAATGCAGAAACCAGAAATGGCATTCAGTAACAGACATCTTAAAAATAAGCATTTGGAGGGGGGGGGTGGCTAAAACATAAACAATAAAAAGGTAGCAGCATGACACAAATACAGTGAAGTTCCATTAATATGACTTGCACAGGTCCAGACAGGTGTGGAATTATTGAATGCTCCAGATTATCAGATGGTACCTATACTGAATCCACCCTAAAGTGTCCCTACTTTGTCATAGTAGTGAGGCCTGTGTGGTCAAATAATCTGGAGAGCTATGCCAGCAGTAGCATATCTACTGATGGGGCATCCCCTGCCAGAGATGTGGAAGGTGATGACACAGAAAGAAAGGGATATCCTGCTCCTCCAGGCTGGGAGCTGGGACATGAGACTACCTACCTCACCTCAGTACAAAATCTTATTGTTGAGAAGCCTAATCATGGATGCTGGTTGGACAATAGTGGTGAAATACCACGGAAAAGTTATAAGAACTATGAGAGATGAAGGTTAAGAAACTACAACAGAAGGGAAGAATAGGTGCCCGAAATTAAGGAGGCCAAGGCTCCCAGAGGGCCATAGAGCCAAGGAGTAAGCAGTAAGTAACCTATACTGAATGAAATTCTTACAGGTAATAGTTTGTTGGTATGGACCAGGTAGCTCAGTTTGTATAACGAGTGACTACGAGCTGGATGGTCCAGGATCGAATCCCGGTGGGGACGAGATTTTCCGCTCATCCAGTCCGGCCCTGGGGCCCGCCCAGCCTCCTGTAAAATGGGTACCGGGTCTTTCTCTGGGGTAAAGTGCGACCGGGGTGTGCTGCTGACCACTCACCCCCTTCTACTGCCGTGGCCATGGAAGAGTAGAGCTATACCTCTACCCACCCTCTGGGCCACACCGGGCCTGTAACGGGATTACTTTTTAATAGTTTGTTGGTAATCCTGTATTTGGATTGTACAATTAATCAGACGATTATTCCATTTGGATGTCTCCTTCATCTGCTTGTTCAGAGTCATGAGCATCCTATTCTGTGCTTTCTATAATATTCATAGCTGAAGTAACTGATGGAATGGGAGAAGAGGGGTCAGGAGATAACACAATGATTGATGTACAGACATACTCAGAGGCCTTTTTGAACATGACCCCGAGATCTGTCTGTTTCAATAATGAAGCTTTTTTTCTGGTAAAAAGCATAACTTCTGGTATTGGGACAACTCTAAAGTGCCACATACAATACATTCTAATACCACTTGCCCATCTATGCCCAGGTTTAAATATTTTTCTTTCCTTCAAGCATCCCATCAAAACCCCAGATTAATTTCTCATCTCTCCCACACCCTATCTCACACATTCTTATTTTATCAACTTAACAATATTTAAAGAGAAGTACAAATTACAAAGCTCCTTCTAATGCAGTTTCCTCTCACATCCTGTTGCTTCCCTCATCTTTTTCAAACATGCTCCTCTTTGCACTATTCTCAAACATCCTCAAATCTATGTTTTTCCCATAATGTGTGGGTCCAAGTTGCAGACCCATATGGAGAATAGTATAATTTCTAATTTCGTACATTTTAATCTTTGCATTTTATACAGCAGACGGGAACACAAAAATTCTGAACTGAATGGCAGGGCCTGCACTAGGGTATAGAAACAACAGCTCAACAAGTAGCAGATACAGACGGGGTATATTTTATCTGTTTAACCACATATCTTTACCTTCTAATACATTTCCACTCATATTACTTTTTAATTTACTTAGTAAGAAAAGACTATACACAATATTCAAATGGAGTCTCTGCATTATTCACAGGTTACTAATTAACTGGTGGACTGTCACATAACACAGCCCACAATACAGCTGATCTGACTAAAGTATCATGTGGTTAAGAAAATATAACATATTTACATCATAGCTGTGTACCAGTGTTCCTCTTGTGAGGATTCTAATTTCTGTTTTAAATACAAGTCACATAGAGTATGTACTGATATCTTTACAAACACAGTATACTTTATCTATATATTACTTTAACATCATGTACAGCACTGTGATATTACACAGACAGTACAAGTATCAGGAATAACACGAATATATTGAAACATGAAACTTGCATACAACTTAACAAAAGTGACTCTGGGAATAAGAAATGAGAGCAAAATATGTCCAATCAATAACAGAATGCATAAAATTTCACGAGAATGTTGATAAAACTGTAAACTTGATTACTTCCATCATTCATCACCCCTACTCGCACTACACTAGCCAATTGATATTCATTCCACGAACACATAACAGCAGTTTTGAAGGAAGAGATACAGCTGGCCCTCTGCTTAATTAAACAGTACACCATGAAGGGTGATGAGGGACAGAAGGTACAGTTCCACACATTTTTAACCCTCATCGGTCCAACGTCAAGTTACCTTCGACAGTGCATTCTGTTGTACCTGGTTTGATGCCAAGGCCAAATTAACTCCTTATTTTGCAAATGTTTTATGCCATCATCCTTAATCTCCTACCACAAAGTGGCTACACTTTTAACTCTGAGGAGTAGAAATTTTCTAGAAAATTAATTTGGACAGAACCATGTATATTCACAAAAATCATTTAGGCTGCAAAGGGACTTGATAGAGCTCACAATGTCAAATGCCATCTGCTTTTTCCCCTCTGGAAAGAGAGTCCCTACTAAACATTAACTAGGAAGCTGGGTGAGCCCCACAGCCAGTCTGGATGATCTAGAGAACACAAATACACGGAACTGTACCATAATTCTACAGATATCCAGACTACAACCTTGTCCCAGTAATGAGCTATACTACCTTTTACAAAATATGGCTGCATGCTCACTGTGAACTACAATTTGTAATCTGCCCTGTACCTTGGCCACTTGCCTTACCCTTCTCCATAGCAACCACACTTGAATGACAGCAATTTTCTATTCATAATGCCAAGACAGGCCACAGGTGGAACTAAATGCAAATGATATTGACACGCAGTGAATATAATATAAACCATGAAACAAAGAGCTGAGAATACACACACACACACACACCAAAAAATGGAGAGAAGAGAAAACCACTAATTCACTGAACACCTAACAAAAAATTGGTAATATTATTTTGAGGAACTTACGAAAAGGTAATTGAACAGAAGAACTGAATTTGAAGAACGAAGACAAGAACCACATTATTTTTTGACGTTTTGCTGACCGTGCATCTCAGTATATTTATCTCAGTATTTAACCAACTTGATGCACAAAATTTGTTTCACAATAAGTTTTATTTCATGCCTCTACATGTTTCGAGCACA
>Ga0131853_10001989_pt1 | contig 36583 bp, 51 predicted proteins | sample TergutLab28metaG_FD_92764 | JGI IMG/M metagenome (GOLD analysis project Ga0131853, IMG submission 92764) | Labiotermes labralis P1 segment gut microbial communities from Petit-Saut dam, French Guiana - Lab288 P1 (version 2) (version 2) | ecosystem: Host-associated > Arthropoda: Insects >... | reverse complement strand
ATAAAAATGGATATAAACAATATAATTATTAAGCCGGTGCTTACCGAAAAATCGAGTTTATTGCGTGAAAAAGCTAAAAAAGTTTATGTTTTTAAAGTGGCTAAGCAAGCAAATAAGTTAGAGGTGATGAAGGCGATAAAGGAAATTTTTGCTATAGAACCTCTCTCTTGTACTATTGTTAATGTGCGTGGCAAAAAAAGAGCTAACATACCTTATCGTGGTAGTGTAAAACGAGGCTTTGGTAAAACAGCTGCGTGGAAAAAAGCTTATGTAACTTTACCGGAAGGCAAGACGATTGCCGAGTTGGAGGCATAATAATGGGTGTTAAAACGTATAATCCAACTAGTAATGGCCAGCGCGGGCGGCAAGGTTTAACTTTTGAAGAATTAACCACCAATCGTCCCGAAAAAAGCTTAACGGTTGGTAAAAGCGATAAAGCAGGGCGTAGCCATGGGCGCATTAGTGTGCGCAGGCGCGGTGCTGGTCATAAGGTGGCCTATCGTATTATCGATTTTAAGAGAAATAATAAGTTGGATATTGCCGGTAAGGTAGCTAGTGTTGAGTACGACCCTAACCGCTCGGCTTTTATTTCACTCATTAACTATGTTGATGGTGAAAAAAGATATATTTTGTGGCCGCAGGGTTTACGTGTTGGAGCTACCGTTGTAAGCGGTCCGGCTTCGCCTATCGAGGTGGGTAATGCTTTGCCGCTCGAAAATATACCGATTGGTCGACAAGTGCATAATGTCGAGTTACACATTGGTAAAGGTGGTCAGATGGCCCGCACAGCAGGTGCTTATGCTACCTTAGCTGGTTTTGATAAAGATTACGCTATTTTGCGTTTGCCTAGTGGTGAACAAAGGTATGTGCATAAAAAATGTTATGCCACACTCGGTAAAATTGGTAACGAAGATTATATGAATGTAAAACTTGGTAAAGCCGGTCGTAATCGTTGGCTTGGCAATCGTCCAGCTGTGCGTGGTGTAGCCATGAACCCAGTAGACCATCCGCTTGGTGGTGGTGAAGGCCGTACTAGCGGTGGTAGGCACCCGGTAACGCCATGGGGCCAACCTACACGTGGTTATAAAACTCGTAAGAAAAATAATAAAAGCGACCGCTTTATTATAAAGAGAAGGAAGTAGCAATATGTCAAGGTCGATTAAAAAAGGTCCATTTATCGCTAAAAGTTTATATCGTAAAGTTAGTGAAAAAAGTAAGGACACAAAGGCAAGAAGAGAGATTAAAACCTACTCGCGCTGCTCAACTATTATTCCCGAAATGGTTGGTTTAACTATTGGTGTGCATAACGGCAAAGCCTTTGTTCCTGTTTACATAACCGAAAATTTAGTTGGCCATAAATTAGGAGAATTTGCTCCTACTAGGCTCTTTCGCGGCCATGCCGGATCGGATAAGAAGGCTAAGAGGTAGTTAGAATGTATAAAAATGATACCAGTAGGCAAAGCGGTTATCGCGCCGAAGCCAAGTATTTACCAATGGCGGCTTCTAAAATTAGGCCGGTGGCTGATTTAATTCGTAATAAACCTTGCGAAAAAGCACTCGCTATTCTTGAAGCTATGCCGCAAAAAGGGGCCTTTTTCCTGAAAAAGGCTTTAAAGAGTGCTATAGCCAATGCTATGGATAGGAATGCACAGCTTGATGAGAGTGTTTTATCTGTAACAGAGCTTAAGATAAATGAAGGCCCACAAACCAAACGTATGTGGCCGCGCAGTCACGGCAGGGCAGATCGCTTGATTAAACGTTCGGCACATATAGTTATAGTGGTAGATGAAAAGAAGGGGGCTAAATAATGGGGCAAAAAGTTAATCCTTACGGCCTACGCTTGGGTATTAATAAAAGCTGGAAAAGCTTATGGTTTGTTAATAATAAAAATTATGCGGACACTTTGCACGAAGATTTAAAGTTGCGTAAATTATTAATGGATTATCCCGATTGTAAAGCTGCCGATATTGCCGACATCGAAATTGTACGTCAACCTAAAAAAGTAACGGTAGTTATTCATACAGCTAGACCGGGTGTGCTTATTGGTACAAAAGGCGCTACAATCGAGAAAATTAATGCAGCTTTGCAAAAGCATACGAGTGATACTTTAAAAATTAAAGTTAAAGAGCTGCGCAAGCCGGAAGTTGAAGCGCAAATTATCGCTTTAAATGTGGCACGACAATTAAAGGGGCGTAATCCCTTTCGTAAAGTACTAAAACAAGCTATTAATAATGCGATGAAAGCCGGTACTCTAGGGGTAAAAATTAAGATAGCCGGCCGCTTAGGCGGTGCTGAAATGGCGCGCGACTTTGAACTTAAAGAAGGCCGTGTTCCGTTACACACTTTGCGGGCAGATATTGATTATGGTACGGCCGAAGCTAATACCACTTTTGGGGTCATTGGTGTAAAGGTGTGGGTATTTAAAGGTGAAATACTTGGTAATGATGCTAAGGAAGAAGATGCCGGTGCGTTATTAAGAAGACGCGATGTAAAGGAGAAAGCCAATGCTTAGTCCTAAAAGAATAAAACACAGAAAGGTTATGCGTGGGCATATGCGTGGCGAGGCAACGCGCGGTAATACCATTGCTTTTGGTGATTATGGGTTAGTTAGTCTTGGCTTAAACTTTGTAACGGCTAGGCAAATTGAAGCCGCTCGTATTGCTATGACTAGGCATATAAAACGCGGTGGTAAGGTATGGATTCGAATTTTCCCTGATATTCCGTACACTAAGAAACCGGCCGAAACACGCATGGGTAAAGGGAAGGGGTCGCCCGAAAAGTGGGTGGCTATGGTTAAACCCGGAACGATTATGTTTGAAATGGATGGTGTAGACGCTAAAATGGCAAAGCGCGCTATGGAACTAGCAGGGTCTAAGCTTCCTGTGCAAACTAAGTTTGTACAAAGACGGATAGTTGAGGTACTAGAGTAATGGCAAAAAAAGAGAAATTTACCGAACTAACTACGAGTGAGCAGATACAAAGGCGTGATGAACTTACTAAAAAGTTGCGTGAGTATCGTTTTACGGCGGTAATGGGTAAAGTGGAAAATGTTATGGAGAAGCGAAATATGCGTCGTGCTATAGCGAGGCTTAATACACTTATTCATCAAAAGAGGAACGGGTAATTATGAGTGAAAAAGCTAAGAAGGCTAACCGCAAAACCTTAATAGGCATTGTAAGCAGCGATAAAATGGATAAAACTATCGTAGTTACTGTTGAAGGAAGAATATTGCATCCTCTTTACAAAAAATATGTCTTAAAAAGTAAAAAATATAAGGCACATGATGAAAAAAATGAAGCTGCGCAGGGCGATAAAGTTATGATAGAAGAGTGTCGTCCGTTATCTAAGCAAAAATATTTTCGCTTAATTAATATAGTGGAAAAGGCACGTTAGGAGAGGTTACTAAATGATTCAGGTATTAACAGAGATGACCGTAGCCGATAATTCGGGAGCAAAAATAGCGCGTTGTATTAAGGTGCTTGGCGGCAGTAAAAAACGTTATGCCAAAATTGGTGATATTGTGGTAGTTGCTATCCGCGAGGTAACCCCCAACACCCCTATTAAAAAAGGGGTGGTTCGTAAAGCTGTAATTGTAAGGGTAAGTAAAGAATATCGCCGCCCTGATGGTTCGTATGTACGTTTTGATGATAACGCCTGCGTATTACTTGATAATAATCAAAATCCGGTAGGTAAACGTATATTTGGTCCTGTAGCACGCGAGCTGCGTGAGACTGCTAGTTTTATGAAAATTATCTCCCTAGCACCAGAGGTGCTTTAAGGGACGCCTTTAGTGCTTTAGGAGAAAAAATGAATACATTTAAAATAAAGAAGGGCGATTTAGTAACGATTATTGCCGGTAAAGATAAAAAAAGAACCGGTAAAATTTTACGTGTTGATAGGGTCAAAAATCGTGTTATAGTAGAAGGTTGTAACATAATTAAAAAGACACAAAAACCGCGTCAGCAAGGTGAAAAAGGAGCTATTTTAGAGCTGGAAGGTTCTTTGCATATCTCTAATGTTATGTTAAATTGCAGTAAATGCGGCCCTGTACGTACGGCCTTTAATTTTAAAGATGATAAAAAGGTACGTGTCTGCAAAAAATGTGGAGGTGTGGTATAATGGCTAAAATAAAGGCTGTTCAAGCTAATGAAGCTCGTTTAAAAACCTTTTACAAAGAAAAAGTTGTGCCCGAGTTAATGAAAGAGCTTGGTTATAAAAATATTATGCAAGTGCCTTATATCGAAAAAATTGTGGTTTCGGTAGGGGTTGCCGAAGCAGTTAGTAACAAAAAGATTTTAGATGTTATTACTAAAGAGCTTGGGCAAATTACCGGGCAGCACGCCATAAAAACTAAAGCGCATAAATCGATTGCCAATTTTAAAATTAGGCAGGGCATGGATATAGGCGCTAAAGTAACGCTTCGTGGTCGCGTAATGTATGAATTTTTAGATAGGCTTATTAATATTGCCTTGCCGCGTGTTAAAGACTTTAGGGGCGTAAATGCTAAGGCTTTTGATGGCAGAGGAAACTATAGTCTTGGTATTACCGAACAAATTATCTTTCCGGAGATTAACTTTGACGAGATAGAGGCGGTTTCGGGTTTAAATGTGGCCTTTGTTACCACGGCTAAAACAGACGAAGAAGCAAGGCAGCTGCTTAAGGGCTTTGGTATGCCTTTTGAGAAATAGGAGATTAAAATGGCAAAAAAATCGCTAATTAATAAAGCAAATCGTAAGCCAAAGTATGCTACCCGCAGCTATAATAGGTGTCGCTGTTGCGGCCGTTCACGCGGTTTTATGCGTAAATTTGAAATGTGCCGTATTTGCTTCCGCGAGCTAGCTGGCCGCGGTATGATACCCGGTGTTACAAAATCGAGTTGGTAAAGGAGTAAATAATGAGTGTTTCGGACCCATTAGCAGATATGTTGACAAAGCTTCGTAATGCCAGTAATGTAGGGCATGAGAAGGTGGAGATTACTCTTTCGCGATTAAAGCTAGAGGTAATAAAGATTTTAGAAAGTGAAGGATATATTAGTGGTTTTAAAAAAATAAATAAAGACAATATTGAGTATATCCATGTTTTTTTAAAGTATGATGCAAAGCAAAAAGCGGTTATACATGGCATCGAATCGGTATCGACACCGGGCCGCCGTGTTTATTCGGGTTACAAAACTATGCCACGTGTTTATAATGGTTTTGGTTCGCTGATTGTTTCCACCAGCAGAGGGGTTACAACTGGCAAAAATGCTGTAGAAAATAAGCTTGGTGGCGAGCTTTTATGTAGGGTGTGGTAAGATGTCGCGTGTAGGAAAAAAAGAAATAACAGTTCCGACTGGAGTAACTATTACAGTCAAAGAAGATTTACTTACGGTAAAAGGGCCTAAAGGCGAACTAAAACAAAATTTTAGACCGGAAGTAAGTTTTGAAGTAAACGGTAATATAGCTATTGTAAAACGCACGAGCGAAAGTCATAAAAATGGTGCCGCTATGCATGGCTTGTATCGTAATTTACTGGCTAATATGGTTGAAGGCGTAACTAATGGCTTTAAAAAAACCTTATTAATTTCGGGCACAGGTTATCGTGCCGAACAAAAAGGTGAAAGTGTCTTTTTTAACTTAGGTTATTCGACACAAATCGAATATATGGCTCCGAAAGGAGTTAATGTTGAAGTAGACCCTAAAGCTCCAACCAAAGTTTTGGTATCGGGTATCAGTAAAGAGCAAGTTGGTCAAGTAGCTGCCGAAATACGCGGGTTGCGTAAGCCGGCTGTTTACTCCGACAAAGGTATTCGTTACGAAAACGAAGTTGTTAAAAGAAAAGTTGGTAAAACCGGCGTAAAGTAGGTATAAAATGAAAAGATTGGAAGAAAAAAACAAAAGACGTTTAGGGCGTAAAGTGCATATTCGTAAAAGAGTATTAGGCACAGCCGAGCGGCCACGTTTGAGTGTTTTTAAGAGCAACCTGCGTCTTTATGTACAGGTTATCGATGATACTAATGGTGTAACTTTAGTGGCTGCCTCTACTCTTGATAAAGAGCTTAAAGATTTAAGAGCCAACGTTAAAGGTGGTGAAAAATTAGGGGCCGTTATCGGTGAAAAGATAAAGGCCAAAGGTATTAAAGCAGTTGTTTTTGATAGAAATGGTTATAAGTATCACGGTGTAGTTAAAGCTATTGCCGAAGCCACACGATCGGCTGGTATTCAGTTTTAGGAGCTTTTATGCGTAAAGAAAGTAAAAAAGAAGATAACAAAGAGTTTACCGAAAAGCTTATTAAGCTAAATAGGGTAGCAAAGGTAGTAAAAGGTGGCCGTAGGTTTTCTTTTAGTGCTTTAGTGGTGGCCGGCGATGGGAAGGGGCGAGTAGGTTATGGTTTTGGGAAAGCCAACGATGTTTCGGAGGCTATTCGTAAAGCTGTAGACCGTGCTAAACGTAGTTTACGTGAAGTACCAATTAAAAATAATACTTTACCGCACGAGATTATCGGCCAGTTTAAGAGTGCTAACGTGGTTTTAAAGCCGGCGGCACACGGTACCGGTATTATTGCCGGTGGTGCGGTGCGTGCCGTGATGGAGGCCGCCGGAGTGCGTGATGTATTAAGCAAAAGTTTGGGTGCGCGCAACTCTATTAATGTTATTAAAGCTGTTTTTGATGGTTTTGATAATTTAATGACCGTTAGTGAAATTACTAAAGGACGCGGTAAAACGATGAAAGAGATTTGGGGGGCAAATAATGGCTAAAAAAGTTGAAGTTAAACTTGTTAAAAGTACTATCTCGCGCCTACCTAATCAACGTGCTACCGTTAAAGCTTTGGGACTAAGAAAGATAAATAGCAGTGTTACTATCGAACTAAACGAGGCAACTGCTGGTATGATTAGAACGGTAGCGCATCTTGTAGAAGTTAAGGAGCTAAAGTAATATGGAAGCCTTAATTGTTAAGCCCAAAGGGGCTAATAAAAATAGAAAGCGGCTTGGCCGCGGACAGGGTAGCGGGCTTGGTACTACCTCTGGTAAAGGCCATAAAGGTCAAAAAGCACGTTCAGGTGGCTCCGGTGGGCCTTATTTAGGTTTTGAAGGCGGGCAGGTGCCGCTTTATCGCCGTTTAGCCACACGCGGTTTTAGTAATGCGCGTTTTGCTGTAAACTATATTTGTATCAATGTAAATCAAATTGAAAAGCTTTACAAAGATGGAGAGGTAGTTAGTTTAGAGACACTTGCGGCTAAAGGTTTGATTAAAGCCAGCGAAAAAAGGGTTAAGTTACTAGCTACCGGCGATTTAACTAAAAAACTTGAGATAATGGGTATTAAAACCTCGGCTAGTGCTAAAGAAAAAATTGAAGCAGCCGGCGGTAAAATTAATGAGGAATAACTATGGCTACTAGTAAACTTAGCGATATGTTTAAAGTACCCGAGCTGCGGGCTAGAGTGTTTTTTACTTTGACTCTGCTGGTAATTTTTAGAGTGGGCGCTATGATACCTATTCCCGGTATTAATGCTTCGGTTATTAATGCTATGAGCGCCAGCTCGCTCGGGATGGGTGGTGTAGCCGATACGCTTGACTTTTTTACCGGTGGTGCTTTTTCTAGTTATTCTATCCTTATGCTAGGTATTATGCCGTATATTTCGGCGCAAATTATTATGCAGGTGCTTACTATCGTTTTTCCGGCTTTAAAACGTATGCTCGAAGAAGATGGCGGCCGCCGTAAGTTTCATCGTTATACACGTATGGGTACCATTATAGTTTGTTTAATACAAGGTTTTGCTTTTGTACGCGGAGCGCTTGGTATAGAAGGGGCGGTAATTTCTACTATGTCGCCGGTCATGTTTATGACGATTGGCTTAATCTCGGTTACCACCGGTTCTATCTTTTTAATTTGGCTGGGTGAGAGGATAACGCAGCGTGGGGTAGGTAACGGCATTTCGTTAATTATCTTTGCTGGTATTATTGCGCGCATTCCCGAAGCCATTGTACAAATGATGGCCGAAGTAAGAACAGGTACGGTTAACGGGGTTTTTGTTTTTATCGCTATAGCTATCTTTGTTGGGATAGTAGCCATTGTAGCTTGGGAGCAACAAGGTGAGCGCAAAATTCCTGTTAATTATGCTAAGCGTATTGTCGGCAGGCAGATGGTACAAGCTCAAAATAGTTATATCCCTTTTAAAATTAATCCGTCTGGGGTTATTCCTATTATTTTTGCCTCTTCGGTATTAACTTTACCGTTACAATTTGCCGCACCGTTGGCGATGGGCAGTCCTTTTTGGGAGGGGCTCCTTTATCATATGCGCTACGAAGGCCCGCTTTTTAATACTTTGTATGCCTTGCTTATTATCTTTTTTGCTTATTTTTATACGCAAGTTTCGCTTAACCCCATCGAGGTGGCACGGCGGATTCGTGAAAATGGCGGAGTTATTCCCGGCGTGCGCAGTGAGGCGATGGAGAGCTATTTACAAAAAATATTAAATAGGATAGTATTACCGGGTGCCATCTTTTTAGCGGCTATTGCCTTAGTGCCAACCTTTATTGTCTTTTTGATGGGGTTGCCGCCGGGCGTGGCGCATTTGATGGGCGGTACAAGTTTGTTAATTATTGTTGGTGTTAATTTAGATACAATGAACCAGATTGATAGCCACCTGCGTATGCATCAGCACGATGGTATTGTGGCTAAGGGGCGGATTAAACCCCGAAATATTTAGAGAGGATATTATGAAGGTTAGAGTAAGTGTAAAACCTATGTGTGATAAATGCAAGGTTATTAAAAGATTTGGCGTAGTACGCATTATTTGCGAAAATCCAAAACATAAACAACGACAAGGCTAGGAGGCAAGAGTGGCTAGGATAGCAGGTATCGATTTACCAAATAAACGTGCGTATGTTGCATTAACCTATATTTTTGGTATTGGTCGTACAACGGCATTAAAAATCTGTAAAGAGGCCGGAGTTGACGAGACTTTAAAGATGAATGATGTATCACCAGAAGATGTTAATAAGCTTCGTATCATTATCGAAAACGATTATAAGGTTGAAGGTAGACTAAGAAGCGAAATAGCTTTAAATATTAAAAGACTTATGGATATTGGTTGTTATCGTGGGCTACGGCACCGCCGTGCTTTACCGGTACGTGGTCAGCGTACGCGTACCAATGCCCGTACACGCAAAGGTAAAAAGAAGACGGTAGCTAAGAAGAAAAAATAATGGTAGGTAATATAAATGGCTAAGATAAAAAAAGAAAAACGAACGGTGTACGAGGGTAAGGTCTTTATTCAGGCTACCTTTAATAATACTATTATTACGGTAACCGATATGAAGGGTAATGCCATTTCGGCCTGTTCGGCAGGGCAGCTCGGATTTAGAGGCGCTAAAAAATCTACCCCTTTTGCAGCCCAAAGTTGTATCGAAACGGCGATTACTAAAGCTAAAGATACCGGCCTTAGCGAGGTACATGTTTACGTTAAAGGGCCGGGCGTAGGGCGAGAATCGGCTATAAGGTCGCTTGGTACGATGGGTATGCAGGTAAAGAGCATTAGCGACGTAACGCCTATTCCCCATAATGGTTGTCGTCCGCCAAAAACGCGAAGAATATAAAAGAGGAAGATAAATGGCACGTAAAAACCTTTTAAAGGGACTAAAAAGGCCAAAGAATATTAGCTTTGAACATGTAGAAGAAACTCCGGAGTATGGGCGATTTATTGCTTATCCATTTGAGCGCGGCTATGGGCGAACTATTGGGAACAGCCTTAGACGCATACTTATGTCTAGTATTCAAAGTTATGCAGTGGTAGCTATTAGGATAGAAAGTTATAAAAATGGCGATACAGTACCCCATGTTATTTCTAGCGAATTCGATTTACTACCCGATGTGGCCGAAGATGTTTCTACTATGGTTCAAAATTTAAAATCTCTTAGGCTAAAGTTGCCGGAAGGGGTTGAAGAAAAAACCATTTTAATTGAATGGCAAGGTGAAGGTGAACTTACTGGTGCTTACTTTGAAAAAGATGGTGTTGAAGTAATAAGTAAAGATGTGGTTATTTGTACAGCTATGGCTAATGCTAAGTTTAATATAGAGGTGCAGATTAACTTTGGGCGTGGTTATGTTCCCGCCGAGACAAACGAAAGTTTAATTGATGTGATAGGGGCTTTACCTGTCGACTCATTGTATTCACCGGTAACTCGTGTAAAGGTAGCGGTAGAAGATTATCGGGTTGGTCATCGTGCCGACTACGATAAGTTAATTTTAGATATTTGGACCGATGGTACCATTTTACCGTCCGATGCTTTGGCGGAGGCCGCTAAGATAAATAAAGAATATCTTTCGGTCTTTATTAACTTTGATGAATCTGCCGTTGAAGAAAGTGCCGAAATTGATGAAGATGAGCAAAGGCTACGCGATTTACTGGATATTTCGGTTAGTCAGCTAGATTTATCGGTGCGTTCGGCTAATTGTTTAAAAAATGCGCAAATTGTTACTTTACGCGATTTAACGCGTAAAACTGAAGATGATTTAGGTAAAACTCGTAACTTTGGCAAAAAAAGTTTACAAGAGATTAAAGAGAAATTAAACGAGTGGGGATTAAGCTTAGCTATGACCGATTATAGTGAGATTAAAGAAAGGCTTCGCTTAGGGAATTCGCCATTTAAGAAGGAAGAGTAAATGAATAATAAAACTGGTTTTAATCGCTTAAGTCGTACCACTAGCCATCGTAAAGCTTTAATGCGTAACTTGGTTAAATCGCTTTTTGAGCATGAGCAAATTAAAACTACTAAAGCTAAAGCTAAAGAAGTGGCACGTAAAGCCGAGAAAATGATAACAAAAGCTAAAGTTGATAGTGTGCATGCCCGTCGTTTAGTTGCGCGTGACCTTAATGATAGAACTTTAGTTAAAAAACTTTTTACCGAAATTGCTCCGCGTTATGCAGGGAGGCCGGGTGGTTATACACGTGTTGTTAAAATGGGCTTTAGGCAAGGTGACGCTGCCGAATTGGCCATTATTGAGTTGGTAGACCGTAAGGGAACAACTGAAGAGGCTACTAAAAAAGAAGAACCTAAAGCTAAAAAAGCTGCTCCTAAAAAAACGGAGGCAGCCGTCAAAGAAAAGGCTCCGGCCAAAAAGGTAGAAGCTGCTAAAGATGATACGGCAGAGTAACCCATAAGAAAGGACTCACACAAGGCGAATGCTTTGTTTAGGGGCTGTAGCTCAGTTGGTTAGAGCAGCGGACTCATAATCCGTTGGTCCTCGGTTCAAGTCCGAGCAGCCCCATAAAAAAGATGAAACAAAGTTTTTATAGATTAAGCCCTCTTTTTAAATAAAGAGGGCTTGTGTTTTGGCTTATATGCTGCCGTTTAAATTAATCTTATTTTTGTCGCTAGAAAGATTTACTCTTTAATAAATTGATAAAGAGGCATCGGCTACCTTTGACTAAAAACACAAATTAAGCTAAAATACACTCGATGGACTCTAAAGCTAAACTCAAGCGGCTGCGCATACAAAGCAACCGTTTATTAGATGCCTTTTTTTCGGGCAGTTACCGCTCGTTATTTAAAGGGCCGGGTCTCGAATTTTACGAATCTCGCCCCTATGTTTTGGGTGATGATGTACGGTTTATCGATTGGAATGTCTCCAGCCGTATGGTAGCCCCTTACTGTAAAGTTTATCAAGAAGAACGTGAGCTGGTATTAACTTTAATTTTTGATATTTCTTCCAGTATGCGCAGTGGTTTTAATGTCCAAAAACAGCGAGTAGCCGAAGAAATTTTTGCTTTATTAGGTTTTGCCGCTACTAAAAACGGCGACCGTGTTGGCAGTATTTTGTTTGGCGAAACGATTGAGCATTTGTCTATCTCTAAACGAGGGGAGCGTTATTTTTTAGGGCAGCTTAAAAAAATTTTAGAGCTAAAACCTAAACAAAGGGGCTCCGATTTGGAGCTTGCTTTGCGCACCGCCGGTGAAATGATGAAAAGGCGGGGTATTTGTATTATCGTTAGCGATTTTAAAGCCGATGGTTATTGGCATGAGTTAGCTATGTTAAGTCGCAGGCACGATGTTATTGCTATTAGGATAGAAGATGAATTAGATGTATCTTTTCCTAAAGTGGGCTTTCTTACTCTTAGTGATATTGAAGAGGGCTATAGTATGGCTATCCACTCGCTTTCTAACCGTTTTAGGAAAGATTATACCGGCTATTGGCAAACAATGCGTGTTTCTTGGCATAAAAACTGTAAAAAACACGGTGTAGATACTTTAATAATCTCTACCCAAGACGATGCCTTAGCGGCCCTTAACTCCTTTTTTAAAAGGAGGCTTAAACGATGAGAAAATTAAGGTTTGTTTGCCTGTTTTTAGCTTGGCCTCTTTTTGCTTTGCAGCTAACTCCCGAAAATATCGTTTTTGTTCCGGCTCATTATTATGTGGGTGATAGCATTTCCTTACAGTTTACCTTACCGGTTGGTGAAGACATTTTATTAAGTGTACAGCCTTACGAGATGAACGAACGTATTGTTGTGGAGCAAATACGAGTTGTTCAGCGGGCGACAGATACCTTAGTAATGGTAGAATTTAGAGTTTTTGCTCCGGGTGCCGGTACCATCAGCTTTGATTTTGGGGCTGTACAAACGACGGCTATTAATTACAATGTGGCCTCATTACTGGGCAATAATGCTAACCAAGAACTTCATTCGGCTTATCTGCCGCTGGCTTTAAATGGCACTATTTTACTTATTACTTTGTCGGTAGCCACACTTTTTTTATTCCCTCTCATCATTTATTATGGATTGCGGGCTGCTAAAAAATTAATGCAAACTTTTATTAATTATTGGTATTCGCCTTTTAAAGAGCTGCGCAAAGATATTAAACAGTTACTTAAAGCCGAAGAGCTGGATAACAGGCAATTTTACTTTACTTTACTCGAAAGTTACCGTAATTATCTTAGCAAGAGCAGCCATGTTAAGGAATACCGCAGTGCCACAGCCGATGAATTTGCCGGCCTGCTTAAAAAAAGTTATAACGTAAAAGAGATAAATTTGATTGTTAAATTATACGAACGAGGCGATTTAATTAAATTTGGCGGCTTAAAAATAAGCGATAAGCAACGTAAAGAAGATATTGAACTGGTACGTAATTTAGCTAAAAATTACGAACGTTATAAAGGAAAACGCAATGCTATTACTTAATGAGCTAAGTTATTTAGTTATTTTGCTTAGCTTTCCGGTGCTTATCTATCTTTTTCATTTTAGAAAAAAACGTGGTGGGCGGCTGTTATGGAGCTTTAAACTGTGGCGGCTTAAACCTTATCGGCTCAAACCGGTAGCGGCTATTTTTTTATCTAAACTTTCTTATTTATTGTTTTGGCTGGCGGCTTTTTTATTAGTTATTAGCTTAAGCGGACCCGAAAGTACCACTACCGAGCGGCTTTACTTTAATAGAGGAGCAGCCATTATGTTAGTGCTAGATGAATCGCCCTCGATGGCGGCACGTGATATTGGCGGCGAAAGCCGCTTCGAGCTAGCTAAAGATGCCATTAGGCGTTTTATCTCTAGCCGCGAAAACGATGAAATTGGCCTTATTTCCTTTGGCCGTGAAGCAGCTTTACGTGTGCCTTTAACTTTAGATTATAACTTTCTGCTAACCAGCCTTGATGCGGTGCGGATAATGGAGCTAGGAGACGGTACTAACATTGGTATGGCGTTGGCGTTGGCCGCTTTGCATTTAAGCCATATTGAAGGCCGTAACCGCGTGGTAATTTTAGTTACCGATGGCGATAATAATGCCGGCGAAATTCACCCTTTAACGGCCATTGATATTTTAAATTCGCTGGGGGTTACCGCTTTTACCATTGGGGTAGGCCGGCCCGGCGTAGTAAATGTTAGTTTTATTCACCCGCAAACGGGTGTACTTATTGATGGGATAATTAACGATGCCTCTTACGATGAAGAGCTGCTGAGGCGTATTGCCGAACAAACCGGCGGTCTTTTTTTTAGGGCCGAAAGCTTTTGGGGTTTCGACTCGGCTTTTCAGGCCGTTAATAATTTAGAACGCAGCGATACCCGTTTTAGGTTAATTACCTTAAGTACGGCTTATAACCGCCAATTTTTATTGGTGGCGTTTATTTTGGCTTTAATTTCGCTGGCCATCAGGGCATTAATTTTACGTGAGGTAGTATAAATAAGTAATAATTAAGGGGTAGTTTTTATCTTTTAATTCTTAATTGAGAAAATATGATTATATTATACAGACAAATTTTATGGTTACTTTTATTATTAATACCTATAGCCATAGGTTATCTCTTTATTTTTAAAAGCAGTTGGCGTGCTTATTTAAGTATTGGCGGCAACCCGCACCATAAAAAACTTTTTACTTTACGTTTTATGTTGTTGGCTTTAAGTTTTACCGTTTTTTATAGCTCGGCAGTTTTGGCTTTAGCCGATATTTATATTGGCCGCCGGGCCGTGCAGCGCGAAAATTTGGGGTTAGATGTAGTGTTTGTGTTGGATATTTCTAATAGTATGCTGGCTACCGATATTCCCCCCAGCCGCCTAGAAGCTATGCGTTTTACCGCCGGCGAGCTGGCGGCTAACCTTAGTAGCTCGCGTCTGGCTTTGGTTATCTTTAAAGGTACGGCTGTGCCGGTTATGCCTTTAACCGATGATAATAACGCTGTTATTACTTTAATTAACCATGCCAGCCCCAGCCATCTAACTAGTCCCGGCAGTGATTTAGCGGCCGGGATAAATAGCGCTACCAGTTTATTTGCTAATGATAATAGCCGTAAAAAAGTGATTATTGTGTTATCCGATGGCGAGGCTCTCTCCGGTGATATTGAAGAGGCCATTAGGTTAGCCCGCCGGCGCGACGTTACCATCTTTGCCATTGGCGTGGGCACACACGAAGGGTCGCATCTTTTTTTACCTAGCGGTGAGCAAATTATGCACCGAAGTGGGCAGCCGGTGATTAGCCGCCTAGAGGAAGCTGCGTTAATAACTTTGGCTAACCATACCAATGGCTGGTATCATAACATTAACGAGGCGGCTTTAATAGAAACCTTGCTTGAGGCGCTTAAAGGTTACGAGCAAAGTAATTTTATTTTAAGTTATGTTAATTACAGCTTATTTAATAACTTTGTGTTGTTAGCAATTATCAGCTTAATTGGCAAACTGGCTATAAGGAGTGCAAGATGGTCAAGGTTATACGGCTCGTTTTAATTTTGTCTTTAACTTGGCTTTCGGGCTGTAACGCCGTTGCTCCGGCTTTTTTGGTTTTATCGGGTAACTACCGTTTTGAGCAAGGCCGTTACCACGAAGCGGTGGCCGCTTATTTTAGAGCCCTAGAGTTTAACCGGCAAAGCGAACGTATTTATTTTAATTTGGGTAATGTTTACGATGCTTTAGGCGAAGCCGAAGCGGCCTTAGAGATGTGGCGGTTAGCGGAAACCAGTGATAACTACGAAACACGTTCTAAGGCGCTGTTTAATCAAGGAGTAATGCACTTTAGGTTAGAACAATTTGATGAAGCGGTAAGCAGTTTTATTGCTGCTTTAATGGCTAACCCTAATGATTTTAATGCTAAAATAAATTTAGAGCTGGCCCTTTTCCAGCGGGGGGCCGAAAGAGCCGGTGAAATAAGAGAGGCTAACAGTAACGATTTAAGCTCGGAGCAAGAACGTATGCTCGATTTTTTAAGACGGCAAGAGGCTCATATTTGGTTGCGTGAAGGAGGTAACTATCAGTGGCAAGACGAAAACGACTGGTAGCCGGCTTTACCGGCCGGCCTAAAATACCCCTTAACTTTAAACAGTTCCTTGTAGCGCTTTTTTTGTTGTTAAAGCTGCCTGCTTACGGTCAGTTGCCCGAAGTAGCGGTAACCATTTACCCGCTTAATCCGCAGGCGGGGCAAAATTTTCAGGTAAGTTTTATCTTTCCGGTAATGTACAATATCAGTGATAACTTTGTGGCTACAGCTTTAGCTTTTCCGCGCGGCCTTACCATCATAAGCGGTCCCACCGCAAGAGTAAATTTTAACCCGGTTTTAGGTGATAGTGTAGAATATAGTTATATCCTGCGGGCCGCTGCCGGCAGTTACGAAATAGCTCCGGTTAGGTTAGATACGGCACAAGGCACATTGTGGAGTAATCCTTTTCCCTTTACGGTAAGCCCTGCTCCGCCTGCCGGCAGTACACCCAGCCCTGCGTTGGCTTGGCGGGCTATTCCTAATAGCCTTTATGCCGGGCAAAGTTTTACTTTAGTGTTAGAGGCCCGTAATTTGCGCGAGCTTAGCCCGCTGCCTACAGTTAATTTACCGGCCATAACCGGCTTGCAGGTGGCGCCGGCCGGAGCCTTTGGTGGTATTACCTACGAACAAATTAATGGTAGCCTTTATTACCATATTCCCGTTGGTTCGTGGTTGGTAAATGCTACGGCTGCCGGCCGGATAACTTTACCGGCTATGAGTGCGGTAATTGCCGGTGCTGTGCGTACGGCTCCTCCAGCCGTCATCGATATTTTTGCCTTACCGGCGGCAGTTAGCCATAATGCCGTAGGCCGCTTTAATTTAAGTACACATATTTGGCTTAATGGCCAAGCTTGGCAAGGTGATACTATTCCCTATGGCTCAACTTTAAATGTGGTTTTACTGCTGGAGGGCGAAGGCAACTTTAATAGATTAACTTTACCGGCTTTGCAGCTTAATGGTTTTGAGGTTATAGATAGTAACACAAGCGAAGAGTTAAGGGTAACGGGGCATGGCCTTGCCGGTTTTAAACGGGTGGAGTATAGGCTGCGCCCTAGCGCTGCCGGGGAGGCCAGCTTAGCGGTAACCCCCTTTAATTGGCTAGATACCGCCAGCGGGCAAGTAATACAGCCGGCTAACTTAATAAATTATTTTAATATTCAGCCCGAAGCGGCTAACCTGCTGCCGGTGCTGAGTGTAGAAGAAATTTTAGCTATGCGCGATTTTAGAGTGTGGCCTTATGTTTTACCACTTATTTTATTAGCTGGGCTGCTGGTGGGGCAATTTTTTAAACCCAAGCCGCAAAAAAAAGTAATGCTTAGTTTTTTTATGGTAATGCCGTTATTGTTTTCGTTTAAAGCTAATCTTAATATCGAAAGTTTAATCCGGGCGGCAGAGGCTAAACAGAGCGGCTTTTGGCACGAAGCTATTGCCTTTTATGCCTTAGCCGAAGGCCAATTTAAACATAACCAAGCGGCTATTAACTATAATAAAGCTTTAATGTATCAGCAGCTAGGCGAGTGTGGCTATGTTGTTTATTATTTACATAAAGCTTATAGTTTTAACCCATTTAACAAGCGCATTGCAGGTACTTTAACGGCTTTTGAGCAAAGCCAAAATTTAACTACCAATATTAGGCTAACTGTGCGGCAAAGCTGGCTTTTTCCTTTGTTGGTTAGCTTTGCTTTATTGTTTGCCGGGTTAACATTAATTATTAAAAGTAAGGGTTATAGGTTTTTGCTTAGCGGTTTGGCTATTGTTTTAGCTTTGGCAGCTACCGGTTATGTTATTTATGCTAACCATTTGCCTAATAATAGAGTAATTGTGCTGGAGGAAGTGCAGCTGTTTAACATTCCCAGCAGCAGCGCCAGCTTACTTACCACCGCCCGTGCCGGGCAAAGTTTTACTTTGGTTACCCGTTACAGTAATTACCTGCTTTTGCGTGATGCCATTAACGGCGAAAGCTGGGCCGGCTACGATGGCTTAATGTTTTTAAGCCATTAAGCGGCTTAGGAGAAAAAATATGGATAAAGAGCCAAATTTAATGGAGCAGTATTTAAAGCTTTACCCTCCTAAAAAAATAATTAAAATTGATAACGAAACTCAAGAAAATGCTTTAAAAGCTCGTAACCGCAAAATTAACGGCCTTACCATAGAACGTAAGCTAGATTTACACGGTGATACCATCGGCTCTGCCTTAAACCAGTTGGAAAATTTTTTGCAAAAAGCCGGCCGCGAGGGCTGCGAAAAAGTACTGATTGTGCATGGTAAAGGGCTGCACTCGCCGGGTAACAAGGCTGTGTTAAAGGAGGCGGTGCTGGAGGCTTTACAGGCTAGCCCATTAGTGCGTAAAATAGGCCGGGCCAGCCCGAAAGATGGCGGCAGCGGGGCCACTTGGGCGGTGCTTAAATAATTGAAAAATGAAACCCTACTAAATTTCTTTCGCTGACGAAGGGAATTTCATAGGGTTTTGGTGTCTAAGGTGAATAGTTACCTTAAACTAACGCACCTTTAAAGTAAAAGTTTTAGTAGCGGTACGGCCATCTTCGTCTTCGGCCTCTACAGCAATGTGGTGGTGGCCGCTTGTAAAGGCCTGCTTAAAGGCGCCGGCTTGGGATAACTTAAAGCGGGTAAAGTTTACATCTTCGGGGTTAAAAATAAAATAACATACCGTTAATTTGCTGGGCGAATTAACGGCAAACTCTACGGTTGTTTCGTTTGCCTTGTACATAACGGCTGTGGCGCTTACCGTTATTTGCAATAAGGCTTGTGGCTCTTCCACAAGTTCTGCAGCGCCTTCCAATAGGTATTCTTGCTCTAAATTTTTGTTTTCCATAATAAATTTCTCCTTTTTTATGGTGGGATAATATACTTTTATTTTTACCTATTTATGGCTTTTTGGCAACCATTTTTATAGGCTAAAAGCTGATGTAGCCGGCAAATAACTTAACATAACAATCCCTAAAGTTTATGATATTTGGCTATTAGCCGGTAGTTACTTTTTTTATTTTATGCCTAAAGCTTTGTTAATAGTGGCCGAAAGGTATAATATAAAATATTATTTATTTAAAGGAAGGTTTTATTTATGAAAAAATTACTTGCTATTTTAATGTTAGCTTTATTAACCGCTGGAACTTTAAGCGCTGAGCCGCGTTTTATTCAAGGAGGTGGTAATAATCCGGGAGGCGCGTGGGCAGGAAAGCCATAAGTAAATTTTTTAAAACTTAATTAGTAGTTACTTTTTTTATTTTATACCTAAAGTTTTGTCAATAATAGCCGAAAGGTATAATATAAAATATTATTTATTTAAAGGAAGGTTTTATTTATGAAAAAATTACTTGCTATTTTAATGTTGGCTTTATTAACCGCTGGGACTTTAAGCGCTGAGCCGCGTTTTATTCAAAGCGGAAATGACAATCCAACTGGGCCATGGGGTGAAAAAAGACCGTAAACTATTAATATAATGAAAAATAAAAACACAGCCGATTATGTTTTGTTGTGGTTATATGTAGTTTGTTTGGTTTTAACCATTATATTCTCTGTTAGCAACCTTGTTTATGTAGGCAGCGAAGCAGCTCCTTTGTTGCTTACATCACTGGTGCTTATTGGCCTTTACCGAAGTAATTTATGGTTACCTAAGTGGTACTATAACGTTGGGCTGGTTATAGCTGCCGCCGTAGCCATAATTTGGATGTGGGTTATTAGCCCTAATAACGGCTATTATTGGCTGCCTTTTGCTTTAACCGCCCTTTTTGTACCTTTAAAATTAAGTGTTCCCGCTTTTTTTCTTCTTATATTTGCTTTTTTTACCAGAAACTTAATGTTAAGGGTAGATATAGGGATTATGTTTAATACGGCCACTACCTACACCGGTGGTTTTATTGGTGTTTTAATGGCCAAAAGGCAAATAGAACTTGTTAAAGAAGAAGCAACGGCAGCCCGTAACCAAGTAACCGGCTTAAAAACCGAATTAGCGGCGGAAAGAGCCGAAAAAGAGCGGCTAACTGCTCAGCTTGCGGCGAGAGAGGCTTTAAATGGCCGCACACCAAAAATGCCAGTGGTTTTTATTAAAGAAAAAGATAAGAGCGGTTTAACCCAGCACCTTGTTGAAGGTAAAAAGCAAAATAACTGCCTTAAAGAAAACCCCAAAGCGAGTGAAAGCCCCTATTACAGCAGCGGACATATTAGCCGTATACTAAAAGAAGCTTTAGAGTACAATAACTTAACTAAAAACGATAAACAGCTGCTGGCCGATTGCTTAAAATATGATATGTACGAAATAATTGAAGACTATAACGAAAAACCGCTAATATAACAGGCAAAGCAATGGCAAATTAACCACAAAAGACGCGAAAAGAATAATATTTTTGTGTCTTTTGTGGTTATATCTTAACTATTTTCCCTTGACATCTTTAATATATCAAGTTAAACTAAAACTATGATTAACGAACGTAATTTTTGGCTAGATGCCGCTTTAATGCTGGTTACTCTTGGCCTATATAGTGCTTATTGGAGCGATAAAATAGCGCATGATGTTAATATTATTTGCGCCGGCGATGGTAAAACAACTAAAGGCGGCCTAATGGTTTTATTGCTAGGGTTAGTTACCTTTGGTTTATACGGCCTTGTTTGGCTTTACGAACTGGGCAACCGTCTGCAAGAAAATGGCGACAGCCGCAATATTACCATTAACGAAAGCGGCGGGGCTTATGTGCTTATTACTTTGGTGGGCGGCATAATTTTTGGTATTTTTGTAGCTTTATATGCCCTTACCCAAAATTTTAATAAATTGGCTTTGGCTTATAATAGTTAAGGGTTACACCTACAGGCCAAACTTTTCAGTTACCACTACTCAATTACGGGTTATTATTTCTTCACTTGAGGAGAAAGTTTTGATATTTTTTGCTAGGGTAAAAAGACTAGACTATTTAAAACCCTTTAGCTTTAGTACCTTATTAAAAGGGGGAGAAGCTAATGAAAAAGGACCATTTTTATAGATTTTTGCCTTACGGTTTGGTGGTATTACCAACTTTAAGTATTATTTTAGTTGTTCCTATGTTATTACAGGGTAGCTATCGCACAGCTATTTGGTTATTGATGGCCACGTTAATTATTAACATTTTTGCCAATCTTTCGGCCATCTTAGCTTTACGTAAAAGTTTAAACCGTAAAATTAATCGTATTTTAACTACTTTATCTAAATTAAAAGAAGGCGATTTTTCGGCGCGTACTTATCTATCTAATAGCGGCGAGTTAGATTATATTGGCCACCAGTTAGACCAGTTGGCCAATGTGTTTCAGCGGCACAACCGTAAAATTAAAAGATTAATTACCTTAGATTATCTTACAAAAGTAAATAATCGGGCCACTTTTATGCGTAAAGGTAAATTAATTTTAAAACAAACCGTTAGTGAAGACAGTGAGCTGGCGTTAATGTTTATCGATATAGATTTTTTTAAAGCTATTAACGATAACTTTGGCCACAGCGTGGGTGATGAGGTGCTAAAAGAGCTGGCGGCTCTTTGTAAAGATAACCTTAGGCGCAGCGATTTATTTGCGCGTTATGGCGGCGAAGAATTTGTAGCTATGCTGCCCTGCACCGGTTATAGCGCCAGCTTGGCTGCGGCCGAAAAAGTTAGGTTAAAAGTGGCTTCGCACCAATATCGGGCTTTGCCGACATATTATCAAGTAACGGTTAGTTTAGGGATTGCTTTATGGGATAAAGACCGCTTTCATAATTTAAACACCTTGATGGAACGTGCCGACGAAGCTTTATATTTTAGCAAAGAAAACGGCCGTAATTGCTGCACTATTTATAAGTAAACGTAAGTTGCCTAAAGAGATTTAATAGGCTATAATAAAGTTATGAAAACGCTCGAAGAAATTTTGGAAACCTTACGGGCAGCAGCTCCCGAGTTTAAACGAAAATATCTTATTACCAAGATAGGAGTATTTGGTTCGTATGCCCGGGGCGAACAAACGGAACAGAGCGATATTGATATTGTTTACTTTTGCGATAATACCGACCATATTGGCCTTTTTGAGTTAGTTCGTATTAATCGCGACTTTCAAACCCTCTTTGAGATTAAAACCGACCCGCATCTTGAAGAAGATTTACGTGAAGAATTTAAAGCTCATATTTTGGAGGATACCATTTACACATGAAAAAGAATAAACGCCATATACAATATATGAAAGATATGATAGCCAGTCTTACAGAAGGAGTAGGCTATGCTGCCGAGTATGAAATACTTTTACAGCAGAATAAAGAAATAGATGAAAAATACTCTAAGTTGGTTATGCGTGGTTTAGAACGTACCTTTGAGATAGCGGGTGAAGCCGCTAATCGTGTTTCGGAGGAGATACAAAATAAATATAAAGATATTCTTTGGCGCGATATGACCGATATGCGTAATGTAATTATTCATGAATATGATGGGGTTAGGGAGCGGAGATTATTAAAGGTAGCTAAAGAAGATGTCCCTGCCGCTCTTGAGGCTCTTAAAAAAGCTATTGAACAAGAAGAACAAAGGCTTAAAAATGGCTAAAGATTTAATATGTTTTAATAATAAGTACCTTAAGAGGCTATAGGCGCTGTATTATTTATTAGCTAAAAACAAATCGGCAATCATTATTGTTATAATGCTAAAATAATAATTATTTTATTAAATGTCGCATTTTATATCGAAATAGCCTTGACAAAGCGGCCTGTTTTGTGTTAAATGGTAGGTATAAAATATGCTTAATATAGACATAAATTTAAAAAAAATGGAGTAACGTTATGAAAAAGGCGGTTATTGTGTTAGTTGTTGCTGCTTTATTGGCGTGTCGGCCTAGTGGCACTACCTTTACCATTGGGGGCTCTACCACTTTAGCCCCTATACTTGATGTAGCTACCGAGTTTATTCGTGCCGGCCATCCCGAGTATCATATTGTTTACGAAGCGCAAGGGAGTAGTGCAGGGATAACCGGCGCCCTTAGCGGGACCTTTTTAGTTGGCGGTACCAGCCGCGATTTAAATGCTGCCGAGCTGGCGCAGGGCGCTGTGCCGCACACCTTTGCTATAGATGGTATGATTATTATTGTGCATAGCAGCGCTAATGTAAGTAACATTACCAGCGAGCAGCTGGCTAATATTTATGCCGGGAATATTACCAACTGGAGCGAGATAGGCGGGGCTAACTTGGTTATTCAGGTTGTTAACCGTGAAGATGGTTCGGGCACCTTTGGCAGTTTTAACGAATTAGTTATGCAGCCTTATCGTTTAAATTTTGCCAGTAACGTTTTAGTAGCTAACAGCAGCGGTAATGTAGTAGCTACGGTAACTAATACACCGGGAGCGATTGGTTACGTAGGGCATGGCTTTTACGACCAAACGTGGAATCAAGGCGGTGTGGTGTTAGATGTTAATGGGATTGCTCCTAGTGTAGCCAATATACGCAATGGCAGCTATCCTATTTCGCGTAACCTTTACTTAGTAACTAATGGACCAATACAACCCGATAGCTTTCAGGAATTTTTTATTAACTGGATGCTTAGCCCCGAAGGGCAGCGTGTGGTAGCTATGCAAGGCTTTATCTCCATAAACTAAGCTTAGGGAGAAAAATAATGAGTAATACATTTTCAAATAAATTTATGGCCGATGAAAAAAATTTTGCCCTATTGCAATCTACAATGTGGGGCCCGAATGGTATACGGCAAGCGGAGGAATTGGCTTCGCATTTTGCCATCACAAAGGATATGAAAATTCTCGATTTAGGTTGCGGGCCGGGCTTGTCGTCGTTGTATTTGGCGCAAGAATACGGTGCAGAGGTTTTTGCCGCCGATTTATATGCCGACCCGACCGAAAATTATGAGAGATTTCAATCACTTGGCATTGCAGATAAAATCGTTCCAATGATGATAGATGCAACTTTGCTCTTACCTTTTGCCAAGCATTATTTCGATGTGATTTTTTCAGTAGGCGCCTACAATATGTTTGGTGATAATGAAGATATGTTACCAAAGTTTACCTCTTACATTAAAAAAGGCGGCTACATTGCCGTGGCCTTTCCCGGGCTTAAATATGATTTTGGCGACAATGTTCCACCGGAAATGCAACCATTTTGGAGTGTTCCAGAGGTTGCAAGGTTTGTTCGTGGTATTGAATGGTGGAAAGACTTATGGAGTAAGGCCAAGGGCATAGAAATTATCAGCATAAGCGAAATGGTTTGCCACGATATAGCTTGGAAGGAATACCTTGCCACCCGGAACCCTTCTGTTCCAGACGAAAAATGGGATTTGGATATGATGGCGGCAGAAGGCGGCAACTACTTTAATACAATCCAGCTAATTGCTAAAGTTATCTAAGAACCTAATTAAAAGCTTACCGTAAAATGTGTTTTTTAGGGTTTAGTGCTTTTCTATTTTGCTAACTATGCGCTAGGTAAAATTCGCCCTTGCCGCTAAAGGTATAGCCCCCGGCAGCAAAAGGGATTAACAAACTTTGGCCGCGCTTAATTAAATAACTGTCGTTTTGGCCGGCCTTATTGCCCTTAACCATCGTAAGCCTAGCTTTACCTTTGGTACACACCATAATTTGAGCAGAGTTTTTGGCATTAATAAAATAATCGGTATCAAGCTGTAACCGTTGTAGTTTAAAAGTTTTGGTAGCATCAAAGTGGTAAAAGCTATCATCATCGGCACTAAGGGGTTTAGGTTGTGCAAAGTTTAGGCAACTAAAAGTTAGCTCATCTTTACTAAAAGTTAGTTGGTTGTCGCTGTTATCACCTAGCTCTAAAGCTAGGCCGTTAAGGTAAAGCTGCGGCTGCCCGGCGGTAAGATAGAGAGCCTCGCCGGCTTGCAAAGTAAATAAATTAAGGTAAAGCGGGGCTAAGGCCGCTATGCTATTAGGATAAAGCCGGCTTAAATGCTCAATATAACTGCATAATAGTTCATTATGCGGGTTAGCCAGAACTTCATCAATAAAACGGTTAAGGCGTTTAGTCTCTAACTTAAAAAGGCCGGTGATAAAAGTTTTAACACCTTCTTCGTTTAATTGCCCGCTTAAAGCCGCCAGCTCGTGGCTAAGAGCCTGTGAGTGGCAGCCGGTAAAACTTTGGTAAAGCTGCTTGGCCTCTTTAATGCCGGCTAGTAGGCTAAAGTTATCGATGGCACAAATTAATTTATCTTTACCGTTATTATCTACAAACAGTTTATTTTGGCCAAAATTAACCCTAGCTTGGCTTTTGTTTGGGTGTAAAAAGAGGGCAGTTGGGCCGTCTACGGCTAAAACTTTTAGCAAAAAAGACAAGCCGGCGGTATCTTTTAAAATAGCATTTTGTTTCATAAATTTACTAAGAGTGATTTTATTTTTGCCGTTAATCACTACAGATTCGCCCAAGTGGTGCGCCCCTAACCATAGTTCGGCCTGTGGCCGGTCATCTTCTTCTGTAAAGGGAACAAGGCCGTTTATGGGGCCCCAACTATAGTTTTTAACGGGATTATTTAAGTAGTAAAGCTCTTTCATAGTTTAACTATAACATAAATAAGGAATATTGAATACCATGCCGATAATCAGCAGCTATTTGCAATAATAGGAACTTAATTTAAAAAAGGGCTGAGCGCTAATGGCTAGCCCTTTTTTGTTATAATCTGGGTTACCTTACCCAAGTAATACGTGGGCTAAAAGTAAAGCCTGCATTACCGCTTTGTAAATAGTTAATAAAAATAACTTCATCGCTGGCAAACATACCGGTTAAAGGGGTATCGGCAAACATAGTAAAACCATCACCACCGCTGGCTAAAAAGTTGGCAAGGGCTACGGTGTAGGTAAAGTTATCGTTTAAGGCCACGCCATTAACCATAACGTTGCTAATACGGCTGCCGGCCGGTTGGCTGGGAGTAATGGTATAGCTAAAACCGCCCGGGTGCAAAAAACCGCCGCTTTGCTCGGGGTAAACGCCGGCACTGTGCTCTAAGGCCCTTCTTAAGGTAGCGCCGTTAATACGTATGGTTACAATATCGTTGGCAAAAGGTAATACCGTAATAACTTGGCCTTTGCTGATAGGTCCGGCCGGGATACTCTCACGGATACCGCCGCCGTTCATAATGGCAATATCGGCGCCGGTTTCGGCAATTAAACTATCGGCAATTAACTGGCCCAGTAAAGTTTCGCCGGTACGTACATCGGCGCGCTCGCCGTTAAGGGCTATCGGGGTGCTGGCTACTATCTCGTTCATAATAACGGCAGTTTCGGCATTAATACGGGCAAACATCGCCTCGATAGCGGCATTAGCGGGCACGCTTTCAAAGGCGCTGCGCGGTAAAAGTTCGGCACGGCTGCTAGCTAGTTGGCCGTTTTCGATAGTTAAGGTAACTTTACCTAAATTACTTAAATGAGCGCCGGTAGAAACAATTAAAGTATTACCTACCCATAAGCCTTCGGGCAATAAAGCATGGTCGTGGCCATCGATGATAAGGTTAATACCGTTTACTTCGGTAGCTAAACGAATGCTGGTATCGGCCCCTTCTTGCCCTAAGTGAGCAAGGGCAACAATAATATCGGCCTCGCGGTTTAAGGCCGGCATAAGGGCGCGCATAGTTTCCACAGGGTCGACAAAACTATAACCGATAATCCCTTCGGGGTTAGTTTTAAATAAGGTTTCGGGGGTGGCTAAGCCAACAATGGCTACGCGTACACCCTCAAAGGTTCTAATAATGTAAGGGGTAAAAGGAGGTGTGCCGTTGGGAGCTAAAATATTGGCGGCCACAAGAGGAAAATCGGCCAAGCCAATTAACGACAAAGCGTGGTCGGCTCCCCAGTTAAACTCGTGGTTACCTAGTGTCATGGCATCAAAACCCACTAGGTTCATTACCTCTATCACATTGGTGCCGCGCGCTAAGTTACCGGTAGGCAACCCGGCAATGGCATCGCCCGCATCTAGCAGTAGCGTGGCCCCTTCGGCCCGATAGTTTTCTACATAACCGGCGAGTAAAGCATAATTGATGACATTATTACCGGTGCTTATCCCACGCCCATGGCTATCGTTGGTATGAAAGATGATTAAATCGAAGTTGGCATTATTACTAGCTCCGCAGCTAATAATAAAGACGGCTGTAACTAATAAAATTAGTTTTTTCATGGTAAACTCCCTATATATTTATGAGTTACCTATAGTATTATAGGATTTATTTTGATTTAGTCAATAACCTTTGTCAATTAAAAATTGAAATCTTTGACCTTTGGCTTATAAATATTAATACCCCTTAATTAAAGTTGAAAAAGTTATGTATAATCCCCCTTACGGGTATTACAAACAAAGGGGAATTTGGGAATTATAAAGGGATAGTTGTCCGTTACTAGCCAAGCTAGACACAGCTCATTAATAGCAGTATACTAACGGTATGTCTATCAACTGGTTTCCCGGCCATATGAATAAAACCCGCCAACAACTGGCAGAGGCCGTAACCCAAGTGCACGGCGTGCTGGAGATTGTCGATGCGCGTGCCCCCATAAGCAGCCGTAACCCTATGTTAAACCAAATTATCGGTGAAAAACCGCGCCTTATTTTGCTAAATAAAGCCGATTTAGCCGATAACGCCAAATTATTGCAATGGCTTAAATATTTTGAAAGTAACAAAATAAAAGCTTTACCGCTCTCGGCTAAAACGCGTACCAATGTGGATAGGCTGAAAGGCGAAATAACCGGCTTTATGAAAAAAAAAGCCTCTCAAAGCCGGACCGAGCGGCCGAAGGCTTTAATAGTTGGTATCCCTAACTGCGGTAAAAGCACTTTGATTAATGCTTTAGCCCGCCAAAAAAAGGCGAACGTGGCCGATAAACCCGGCGTAACCCGTGATATGGCCCTGTATAAAGTGGGGCAAATCGATTTATACGATAGTCCCGGTACTTTATGGCCTAACCTAGAAGACCAACTAGCCGCCGCTCGTTTAGCGGCTTTAGGGGCTATTAAAGACGAAATATATATTGTAAGCGAGGCCTTTAGCTTAGTTTACCCCTTTTTGTCCCAGCATTATGCCGGACAGCTTAAAGAGCGTTACCATATTGATTGCAGTGAAGACGGCCTAACTTTTGCCGCAGCGGTAGCCCTTAAACTTGGCCGTAACGATGATGCCGAAGCCGGTGCCTTAGCCATTTTTAAAGATTTACGGGCAGGCAAGCTAGGTAAAATTGTATTGGAACTCCCAGAGTAATTAAAAAGTAATAATTAAGAATTAATAAATAGACTTTCTTAATTTTTACTTTTTAATTCTTCATTATTCATGAAGTCCTAAGCCGGCAAAAATTCGCTCACGGCTGTGGTTAATGCGGTCTATACGGGTTTTACTTTGCTTAGCATCACTAAAATAAAGCAAGTAGCCGCGCTGCCGGCCCAGCGTTAAATTACAAAAGGCATCTTTAAAGGGGCTGTCTTTATTAAATACGGCGTTAAGCTCGGGCGGTATGGGTAATCGGGTGGTAATGTCTTGGGGTATTTTAAGGCCTTGCTCTTCTACCTCGATGGCTTCTTGCAAATAGTTTTTAACGGTTTTTTCGTGCTGCCGTAGGTAATCTAAGCCGGTAAATTTAATAATACGGCCGCCTTGCACCTTTTCGGTTTGGCTGGTTAATAAGCCGGCATCGTTATTTAAGAGAGCCCCTTTAAAAAAAATTAAAGCAAAGTACTCTTTAAAGGCAGCAATAAGCACTACATTTTTGCCGTTAATACAATAACATGCTTGCCCCCATTTTAGCTCTTCTGTAAAGTGAAGGCTTAAAACGATATTACGCAGGTAGTTTAATTCTATTTCATATTTTTGCTTTTTGTTAAAGACAACTTCGCTGACCTTTGGATTGTAGTTCATAAATATAAAGAAAATGACAAATTTGCTTTTTGTCAAGTATTTATCGGTATCTTTTAAAACTTCTTTAGTTAAAGATGATTAAATTTAAATTTTATTCACGGCTTTTCCGAAAAAGTAGTTATGGAGCAACAAGCCACCCTTAATAACTTTAAAACCTTAATGCTTTTGTGCGCCAATATGGGCGAGCGGCGAAAGTTATTAAAAGATTTTATTATTGCTTATCACCCCGATAGGTTCGCCGGACAACTGGCCGGTTACTATACCCAGCTTATCCTAGAAGCTACCGATATTTTTAACCGTACTCCTTTAACTTTTGGGGCCGGCTTACCTAAAAAAAAGACCAAAGCTCAGCCGGTTGTGCATAAATTTAACCACGATATTTACGATTTTTTATGCCGTCTAGAGGTTTACACTTGGTACCAGCAGGCTGTAATTTATCAGCATAATGTTTTATATAAAGAAAGAGCTTTGTTTAAAGCTATGCTAGCTTGTAATGCCTTTTTTGCCCAATTTAAAAGCTCCAGCTATCTTAACGAAGTAGCCAGCCTGCGCGAGCAAATTATTAGCTTAGCCGGTTAATTAGCTAAACTAATGGCCGTAGGGTGAATGCCCTGCATAACGGTTAAACCAAATAATTGGCTAAATAACCAGCCTTTAATGCCTTCTATGCGCCGGCTGAAAAAGCTGGGCAAATGTATCCGGTTAAGCACATTATCTAAATCTTTTACGTTGGCGGCTACTTGGGCGGCATAAACATAACCCTGCACCGTAGGGGTAATGGTAAAGCTTATGCTAAGACCGTTACTTTCGGCTACCGTCCATAACATAAAACGCACCCGCTCTAAATTGGTAATATTTACGCCAATACTGCCGTTATTATGGCTAAAACTTATGCTGTAGCGCACATTTCCAAAACGTTCATCACGCATAATAACAAAATAACGTGCCTGATTGGGGATAGTAGTTACCGCCGGGATAGCCCTAATTTCGTTTCTAAAATTTTCATCGGTAAAAATACGTATATTACGAAAAAGCGGGCTGGTGCCTCTGTCGCGCATGATATGAGCTTGCTCTAGGCTGCTTAAGTTAAGTAAACTATTATAAATTTGCAGGGTACCGGGACGGTTGGTTACTAACCCGGCGGGCTCTACATATAAAATTTGCTGCAAATAGGTAGGTTGTATTTGGTTAATAATATTACTAAAAAAGCCGTTAAAAGCGGAATTGTTAAAAATTAAACTATCACCCGTTACAAAATGGTTACGGCTGGCATGGGCTAAGCTTTGCTGGTTGTTTAACCTTTGCTGGCCGTAAGGGGTGAGTAAGCCGTTAAGGTTTTGGCTGTGGGCAACGGTGGCTAGTAAGAAGAAGAGAGAGATAAGTTTTTTCATTAGTTATTATTGTAGCATAAAGTTGCTTTTTAAACAAAGGGTTTTTAAGCTTTACTCTGCCGTAAAAATATGTTAAAATTGGTTTAAGAGGCTTTTTAATGAAAGTTATTTTGGCTATAGTTTTACTGCTGGCAACTGTAAGCTGTCATTATTTTACAGGAGGGCGTCCTGTAGCGGGCGATGCCACCCTTGAGAGCCTCTTTCCCGATGAAGCTTTGCGCAATGCCGTAGCCCAAAGGTTAGGCAGCCGCCGTGCCGCTTTAATGGGGCAAAGGCTGGGCGATGCAGTGGCCGGAATTCGCACATTAACTATAGATAATGTAAATGATGGTACCGGTTTGCGCTATTTAAGTGGTTTAAGAGAGCTTACCATAACATCGGGTAACATAACTAAGCTGCATTTCGGCCAGTTTGATTTGTATAGCTTAACTCATTTTAAATTAGGCCATTTGCCTAATTTAACCGAACTGCGGCTAGAGATGAGCCGCTTAGCTTCCATCGAGTTTGATTATTTACCTAATTTAGCTGATTTGCGTATAGAAAATCAGCCGCCGATTAGCGACGAAAAGCTTACTTGGGGCCTAACCAACCTAAATGTAAGTAATTTGCCTAATTTAACTTTGCTTAATGTAGCGGGTAACCGCTTAACCCAGTTAGATGTAAGCCATAACACCAAGTTAACCACCCTTTTAGCGGCAAACAATCGGCTAACCGGCATAGATGTAAGTAACCTTGTTAATTTAAACGTGCTTGCTGTAGGCAGTAATAATTTAACTTACTTAGATGTAAGCGGCCTTACTTACTTAAGCGAGCTTTTTGTAGGTGCTAATCAGTTAACCAATCTTAATATAGATAATAACGCACATCTAACTCAGATTGATATAGCAAGAAATAGTATAACGCATTTAGATATAAGTAATAATATTTATTTAAAGCGGCTTAATGTTGGTGATGGCAACCCATTAATGAGCCTAGATTTAAGCAATAATAATAATTTAACACATCTTACAATAATTAACAGCAGGCTAACTAACCTTAATGTAAGTAATTTGCTTAATTTAACCCACCTTGAAGTAGGCGGTAGCGGCATAATTAGCTTAGATGTAAGCAGCAACCTTAATTTAAACGATCTTACGGTACATTCTAATAGGCAATTAACTAGCCTTAATATAGGTAATCTTACGGGCTTAACTCGTTTATTTGTAACAAATAATCCACTGTTAGTTAGCTTAGATGTAAGTAACCTTAGTAATTTAAGAGGCCTTAATGTATCGAGTAATTCGCAGTTGGTTAGCTTAGATATAAGCAATCTTACGGGCTTAACTTTTTTAACTATCCGCCATAATCCGCACATAATCAGCCTTAACATAAGCGGTTTTACTCATTTGCAGCAGCTTAGGATAGATGGCCATACATTGGCCGAAGAAAATATTATAGGAATAGATACCCTGCCTAATTTAAGAATAATAACGCATGATTGGTTTTAACTTTAAGCTAATTATATATTTACTTTTGCCAATAACTGGCAGATACTTTAAAGTTATTAAAGGAAGATAAAAAAAGATGAAAACAATAATTATTAGCCGCAATTTGCCCGGCGATATGGCCGCCGTATGGAGCTATCTAAGCCAGCCGCAGCTGCTAGGCGCTTGGCTTAGCCAAGTAGATAGCGTAACCGTAGGCAGTAACTTTGATTTAGTATTGGGTAAAACTTTAGTTAAAGCCCAAGTTAGTAAATTACTTAACAGCTTGTTGCTGGAGTTTAGCGTAAGTAATGAAAGCGGTAAGGCTTTAGGGCTGATTGTGCTTAGGCTTAAGCAAAATGCCGGCCGGGTAGAATTAACCATTATGGACGACACTTTGCCGGCCGCTACTTTAATGGATAAATTATTTTTTAAAACAAACATTAGTAAGCGTACCAGCTTTTGGCATAGCAAGCTTAACGCTTTAGAGGTAAGGTTAGAGGCCGCCGGCCGTTAGGCTCATCGCATAGTTATGGCTATTAAACAAAACCTGCATAACAGCGGCAATTTAGTTTAAAGAAATAGCAGCCCTATTTAGGGATAGCTTTTTTATTATTATGGCCTCTTGACAAAATAAAAGATAATAGGTTATGCTTAGCCTTGTAAGTAATGTTATTACTTACGGTAGCCGGGGTGGTGAAACTGGTAGACACAGGAGACTTAAAATCTCCCGACCTTAACAGTCGTGGCGGTTCGATTCCGCTCCCCGGCACTATAGAGTAGTTTATATAAATTATCTTTGATAAAATCAAAGGCTTTCTAATAAAATTTATCGCACAAATGTCCTATTTAAAGTTGTTTAATTTATAAATTAAGCTAGTTGTAACTTTGCTAAAATTCAATATTTACCTTTTAAGTAAAATATGTTACCCTTAGCCAAGAGGTGTATTATGACTATTTTTTATTTTACGGCAACCGGTAACTGTTTATATGTGGCTGGTAAAATTGGCGGTAATTTAATCTCTATCCCTCAAGAGTTAAAAGGGGCCGGTAAAAGTTATGAAGACGATGCCATTGGTTTTGTCTGGCCATGTTGGGGAGCTGCGGTGCCTAAACCCGTACAACGCTTTATGGAACAGTCATCTTTTAAAGCTAATTACTTTTTTAATATAATGACTTACGGTAATATTCCCGGTAACGGCTTGGGTGATATGCAAAGCTGGCCGCTAAAGCAGGCTTTAGCTTTAATTATAGCGCCGAAATTTTAATGATTGATAACTACTTGCCAGTATTTAAAATAGAAGACCAATTAGCTAAAGAACCCGCTAAAAAGATAGAAGAAAAATTAGCTAACATAGTTCAAGCTGTAACCGCTAGGGCCGAACAAAAGGTAAATAAGGGATTAGGCAGTAAAGTGATGACAAATATAATAAAGCGGCTGGAGGTGCTACGCGATGGTGATGTGGACCAAAAATTTACTGTAGCGGCCGGTTGTACTCAATGCGGTATTTGCGCCCAAGTTTGCCCGGTAGGAAATATTGTTATGCAAGATGGGCCAACTTATCAACATAACTGTAGCTTTTGTATGGGTTGTGTCAACCTGTGTGCGGCTAACGCCATTCAGCTAAAGGGGCAGCGCAGCACGGCCCGCTTTAAAAACCCCAATGTAACCGTTAAGGCGATAATCGCTGCGAATAATCAGGGAAAGTAACTGTGGCCGACAGAAACCAGCGCCTTTTTAAGATGGAGTTTGCCGGTATTTACCAACTTTACCTAGAAAAGATAACTCACAAAGGACGCAGCCCAGAAGAACTTAGCGCCGCCATTAAATGGCTTACCGGCTATACCGATGAGGGACTGGCCGAGCAATTAAAGAGTAAAGTAACGGTACAAGTTTTTTTTGCCGAAGCCCCTTTAATAAACCCCCAAGCTAAATTGATGAAAGGTAAAATTTGCGGTTACGAGGTATCAGAAATAGCCGACCCGCTTATGCAGCAAATACGTTGGCTGGATAAACTGGTGGACAATTTAGCTAAAGGTAAAAAACTAAAGGATATTTGCCCGGAATAAAGAGGCGCCCAACCAACAAAGCAACCTTGCACGATTGATAAAATTGTTTTATTATTGGTAATAACCCATAATAAGAGGATTTTTTTATGAAAAAATGTTTAACCATTATTTTATTAATAACGGCTTTAGCTAGTAGTTACGGGCAGGGTTTATCGGTGCCGGCCGGCGCCACCCTTAATAGTTTATTCCCCGATGGCAACTTACGCACAGCGGTAGCCCAGCGGCTGGGCCGTAATGCCGGCCTTACCGGGCAAGAGCTAAGTAATGCCTTAGCTGCACTTGGCGGCGGCCTTGATATTAGCGGCCGAAACATTAGCGATGCGGCGGGGCTAGAGTACCTTACCGGGTTAGTTTGGCTTGATGCCGGTAATAATCAATTAACCGCCATTAATATAAATAACCTAACACGCTTAGTAGAGCTAGATTTAGGCGATAACGAATTAACTGCTCTTAATATAAGTAACCTTACCAATTTAACTTGGTTTAGCGGCCGTAATAACCAGTTAGCCAGCTTAGATATAAGCCGGCTTACCAATTTAGGAGTGCTAGATTTATGGAACAATCAATTAGCCAGCCTTAATATAAACACTCTTACCAATTTAACTTGGCTTAATGTGGGTAACAATAATTTAACTGGTTTTAATGTAAGTAATAATCCCTTATTAACTTGGCTTAGCGTAGGCGCTAACCAGCTAACTAGCCTTAATTTAAATAATAATACTATTTTGGCTAATCTTTATGTAAACGATAACCGGCTAACGAGTATCACCGTTAATCATCTTAGCCATTTAACCGAGCTGGAACTACAAGATAACCAGCTAACTAACCTTAATGTTAATGGGCTTACCAATTTAACGGTTTTATGGGTGCATAATAACCGCTTAACCAGCCTTAATGTAGACGGTCTGATTAGGTTAACCGAGCTTAATGCAAGAGCTAATCAATTAACTCATTTAAATATTGATAGTCTTGTTAATTTAACTTTAGTGAATGCCCGTGATAATCAACTAACCGGTTTTAATGTAAGTAATAACGTTAGGTTAACCAGCCTCGATTTATTTAACAACTCAATAGATAATTTGGATATTAGCAATTTAAGGGGTTTAACTTGGCTTAATGTAACCGGCAACAACTTAACTAATTTTAATGTAAGTAATAACACCAATTTAACTTGGCTTAGTATAGCGGGGAACCAGCTAACCAGTTTAGATGTAAGCCGGACTAGGCTTACCCATCTTTATGCTGCCACTAACCAACTAACCACTATTAATTTTGGACGGATTAATACTTTAACGGTTTTAGAGCTGCATACTAACCAGTTAACCAGCCTAGATGTAAGCAGGCTTAGTAATTTAACTACCCTTTGGGCAGGGGGTAACCAGCTTACCGGCCTTGACGTGCGAAGGCTAACCAGACTTACCGAGCTTAATTTGGCAAGAAACCAATTAACCAGCATAAATTTACGTAATAATATTAATTTAGATAGGCTTAATTTAAATTGGAATGATTTAACCGGCTTAGATGTAAGCCGTAACGTTAATTTAACTTTTTTTCAGGTGGTAGATAATCAATTAACTGGTTTAGATGTAAGTAATTTGCTTAGGTTAGAAAGTTTTAATGTAAGTAATAATCAACTAACCAGCCTTAACCTAGACCGTTTGGTTAATTTGGCCCATCTTAGCGCCGGCGGTAACCAGCTAAGCCAGTTAAATTTAACTACTAACGTTGCTTTAAGAACTATGAATGTAAGCAATAACCAACTAACCAGCCTTAATGTAAGTAATAATACACAATTTGTTACTCTTAATTTGGCTAATAACCAGCTAATTAGTTTAGATGTAACTGGCCTTGTTAATTTACAAGAGCTGGTGATACGCGGTAACCCTTTAACCCAGCAAGATATTATCGGCTTTAGCAGTTTGCCCAATGCCCGTATCGTTACTGGCGCTCAATAAAAAAGCCGGGCAGAGTTAATTTAGACTAAGAGGTTTTTAAATGAAAAAGTTTTTTCTTTTTGTTTTGTTAGTAACAACTTTAACGGCTTATGGGCAAGGTTTGCCTGTGCCGGAGGACGCTACCCTTACCAGCCTTTTTCCTAACTCGGCCTTGCGCGGGGCTGTAGCCCGAAGGTTAGGGTTAAACGGTGAAGCCACTCTTACCGGCCAAAATTTAAGCGATGCTTTAGCTGGAATGAGCGGCGAATTTAGTGCCGGTATGTGGAATATTGATAATGCCTCCGGCATTGAATACCTGACGGGCATAACCAGCCTTAATCTGCAACATAATAGGATAGCTCAGCTTGATGTAAGCGGCCTTGTTCATTTAACCGAACTTAATGTGAGGGGCAACCGGCTAACTAACCTTGATGTAAGTAATTTAACTAACTTAGTTACTCTTAATGCCTCTTGGACCCCCTTAAGCAACCTTAATGTAAGTAATAACCCTCATTTAAGTTACCTTAATGTAGGCCAGAGCAGTTTAACCCAGCTAGACTTAAGCCATAACCCTAACCTAACCCAGCTTACCGTAAGCGGGCGGCAAAGTAATGCTTTAACCGACTTAAATTTAAACAACAATACCCGCTTAACCCACCTTAGTGTGGGCTCTTACCTGCTAACCGGTTTAGATGTAAGCAGACTTACCAATTTAACTAACCTCGAGGTACATAATACCAACTTAACCAGTCTTAATTTAAGGAATAATATTAATTTAACCGATTTACGCATAAATTACAGCGAAAGATTGCTTAATTTAGATTTAAGTAACAACCCTCATTTAACTAATCTTAATTTATTATTCAATAAATTTACCTCTTTAAATTTAACGCATAATCGACAATTAACTCATCTTAATATAAGCTTTAATAGGTTAACCAACCTAGATGTAAGTAATAATCTTAATTTGGCGGTTCTTGAAGCTCCCGGTAATAGGCTAACTACTTTAGATGTAAGTAATAACGTTAATTTAGCTTGGCTTAATGTAATCGGTAATCGGCTAACTAGCTTAGATGTAAGCAATAATCGTAATCTAACTCGGTTAAGTTTAGCCGGCAATGGTTTAAGAAGTTTAGATGTAAGCCGTAACGTTAATTTAGCTTGGCT
>Ga0131853_10001988_pt1 | contig 36599 bp, 29 predicted proteins | sample TergutLab28metaG_FD_92764 | JGI IMG/M metagenome (GOLD analysis project Ga0131853, IMG submission 92764) | Labiotermes labralis P1 segment gut microbial communities from Petit-Saut dam, French Guiana - Lab288 P1 (version 2) (version 2) | ecosystem: Host-associated > Arthropoda: Insects >... | reverse complement strand
CAGCAATGTATGATTTTAATAACACTTCATATTACTTTGTTCTACCAATGATGTACAAATATTGCTAGCGTCCTATGTTATGTGTAGTGTAAATGACTGCTTGTTAAATGTAGTGTAGAGATTGTAAACTAAACTTGGCGTGTCCAATGTCATATTGATGACTAGATGGACTGAATGTAAGAATAAAGAACGTATCTAAGCAAGTAACTTGTAAAAAAGGCACAGTTGTGTGTACAAACCAATATCAAGAGCGTGGTTTATTCATTTATTCGGCTTGTAACATTATGTATGAGCACTCTCAGGAACTACAAAAATATCTATCAGTTTGTGTTCTGTTAACCTTTTGGCGCCGGAATTATTTTTTTTATTTCAGCACACCCTGTATATAAAATGTGAATAATACAGGAACCAAATACGTTAGAATTATGAAAAAAACTGCATTTTGAAGAGAAAAAAACGGAGAATATATACCATGTTTAAAATATTCAGTACCTATATTTGTTGAATAAATATATAAAAAGCAACTTTAGAGGTTAGCGGTGCGGTACGACCACTGTAGTTGACATTAGGCGTCAAAAGGTTAATATACTGTATTTTTTTAATCGCAGATTGGAAGTGGAGAAGTTGCGTATGATTGTGCGCCACATCATACAATTCATCACAATCAGACAGTTCCCGCCGGCGGACAAGTCATTGCCACCCCTCAGTAAAAGCCGATGGTGGATTCCGACAGGCACGAAGACATTGGCCCTCATCAGTGGGTATATCTGTCATCATGCAGCTGTTAATATTTGCGGAAAAACAATATGAATATCATATCAACGTTATGTTGTAGGGTGTCCACTGTCTGAGGCATTCGCCATGTTTCGGGAGTTGAATCTACTTCTATTATTACACGATCATTTTGTCATTAAACTCACAAATTACACATTAACTTTTGTTTTAATGTTAGTAACGGGGTGTGGGATCGAACGAGGAATATTCGGAATAAAAACGTTGCCACACTGGCTGGACAATGTGGAAGGTAGCTCCATGATGTTGACTAAGCAGTCTTGTAAACCAGACAAACGGTGAGTCTTCTGTAAAAGATGGAGGAAGGGGAGTGCCTCATAGTTCGATGAATTATGTAGAATTACCGAAGTGACATACAAGAATATGAAAGACTGTAGGATCATATTAAAATGGAGCCCGGAAAGTATGCCGTGAGAATGTGGCACATGCTTGGAACACACAGTCATGAACTTTGTTCCATAAAAGGCGAGGTATTTCTGTCCGTTGTGAAAATTTATATTTTATTTCTGCCCCAAAATAATCCCTGGTTGGAGATCTCAATGCCGGTCTCTGTTTTTCTTGGAGAAAATCTGCGGTTTTTGGACGTTCTTAGCGGGAATTAAGGTCATCAGTCTCCGCCTTGTGGGATGAGACAGCCCAAAATGACCCTCCTTCTTTTGACAAATTTCGTAAATTAATTCCTGTTATTTGTGTAAAAATAGGGTTTATGTTGGACAAATAGATGCCAAAATAAAATTCACTTAATAATATTCCGTTTAGGTTTTCAATACCAAATTTGATACAAATCCACAAAGTTAACTTTCACACCGGTACTCTCATTAAAATACGGGACATTCCTGTAATACATTCAATTTATGCATTTGTTATAAGATACAAAGTACAGTACTTTGCCCTTCCTTTCTGTTCAGATGCAGCAAACAACTCCAGCACACCACCACTACTTGACTACACCGAATTCTACAATTCTGCCCTGGACCACATGGACTTGATGCAGGATTACTTTAATTGGCAGAGCCCTCAACATCCTGGCCAATTTTCCTACTGTCAGTACCCCTTCATATTAAGCATAGTGGCCAAACGAATCATCCTTACTAAGGTAACAGTACGTCCAATTAATACAGAACAAATAGGCAGTAGAACAGTACACACAAGTTCATCTAGGCTTACTCTAAATAAACGATAACGGAGGAATTGGCTATAGCGTTTGAAGGGAACAGGTATTAGATGTTGAGGATACGGCAGTACCTGTGACATGATGAGCATCATTTAACAACACCACCAATTGGTGAGACATGTGATGTCAATGACACATGAATAAATTATTGTGGAGCATTCGTGACATGATACTTGTAGGAAAAGTTTAAGTACTCGGAGAAAACATGTCATGGTACCATTTTGTGCAACATACCAGATAGAATGGCCTGAGGTCAAACCCAGGTATTCGTGGTGACAGTCCTGAAGTTAGTGTTTTCTGTATAATATACTGCCAACAGCAAATTCTCAAGCTATAGACTATGTTCATGTAACAGTGTTGATATTAGAGGAGGCACAGTGAAATGCCTGGTATGAGTTCCATTAATGACCACCTATCCAGTCTGAGGTTTCCAGGTTTCCCTCAGTTCTCTCAAGGTCAGAGAAAGGAAGAGAATAAGCCGTGAATCTTCTTCCGTTACACAACCTAACCACATGCAGTCTTTCAGCTACACATAATTTCAGTTATCTAATAGAATTAGCAATTACTTTTTCCATAGCTTTACAACCTTAGTGGCCACAGGTCTCCTTATTGTTGAGGTTTCAAGATCACACTCAGACACACCACACTTGGTAGGGTTCCTCTGGACAGTGATCATTCCGTCGCAGAGACCTCTGCCTGACAACACACAACACTCACAAGAGACACATACCAAACCCACAATCCTAGCAATCCAGTAGACACATACCCACGCCTCATCCTATGCAGCCACAGGGACTGGCATTCCTAAGCAATACAGAAATCACTTTGAACACATTTGCTCAAATGGCAATGCAGCCTTTTAGCACTTGAGATAATATGACATTCAGGTCAACTGGGGCACCAAACATCCTGACACAGGGTTTCTGTGCTTTTAGCTGAGCTCTTTAAAATATGCCACAACCACTTTATCCTTTCATCTTCACTGCATATAACAATCCTTCTATCTTATATATGAAACAAACTCTGCATGAGATATAGTGTCAACAACACTGACTTTTGTTGCAGGATTCAGAGCAACAAATGATCCTCACAGCACGGCGTTCACTGGTAGCCAAAGTTGCTCGCCACCAGGCTCCACAGATTGACATTTTCTTCCTCAACATTCATGTCAGGCGCTCCCACCTTGTTTCGGACTCACTGAATGAGGTCAGTAAAGAGTACTGTAATATTTGTTAATGTTCTTCTTGTTTCTAAACTGTATTTTCTTCTATTCAGATGAAACAGTAACATAATCCCACAGTGAAATGGAAGTTTAGTAATTAAACACAAAGCAGGTTGCACCAATTGTATTGCACTCACCCAATCATTCTACATTATTAGAGGCTGCACTTTTATCATGCATTCATTATTTCTTTCAGATTGCAAGTAAACAGAAGGATCTCAAGAAGAAGCTTAAAGTATCATTTGTGGGGGAACCAGGGCTGGATATGGGCGGACTAACCAAAGAGTGGTTCCTGCTGCTCATCCGGCAGATCTTCCACCCAGATTATGGTATGTTTGTCTACCATCCAAACTCTCGCTGCTACTGGTTCAGTACTGACCAGGAAGGGAACCTGCGGGAGTACAACCTCATAGGAGTGCTCATGGGGCTGGCAGTCTACAACTCCATCATCCTAGATCTGCACTTCCCCTCCATCTGCTACAGAAAGTTGCTGTCCCCTCCTGTGGTACCTGATGTGGACACAGCAGATGTTGGATCTGTTAGGATGCCTACAGTGGATGACTTGGCTGAGATCATGCCAGTAAGTGGTAAAATGCTTTTACACTGTTCGTTTTGTTGTATGGGATCAAGATGCTAGCTTCCTGTAACAAAGATCTGTAGTTCAATATTGCCTGGTCAACTGCATTTCAGTGCATCCTTCCCTGACAGTGAGTTTTCAAATGTTTGAATTTGTTACAGGCAAAATGCAACTGCAGAAGACTAGAAGTGTGCTTACATTTTGTGGTGTAAAGGACAATAAGCTATTATAACATCTTTCAGAACTGTGTCACAAAGAAAATATTTCTCTTCCAGGATGTGTCTCGGGGGCTAACAGAATTACTTGCATATGAGGGTAATGTAGAAGAAGACATGTGCATGAGCTTTCAGGTCAGTATTTCAATATACATAACTCTGGTAAATATAAGGGAGTGTAATGTTTAATATTGATACTACCGTAAAATTTACGTGAACACGAAAGGCCAAAATTTCGAGGAGGCTCAAAATTGTGTCAAAATGTTCTAAAAACAGAACAAAGTCTTAACAATTTTTAGTGTTTCACCGTGCATTCTGTAGATTATTTAATTATACACACCAACACATGCACATATATACAGCTCATGCTGCCACAGCACCAGAGTTAAAATAATGAAGTAATTCACTGAATGTTTTAAATTATAACTTTAGCAAGGAACAATATATGCTCCCTAAGGATGATCGTGTGATCGAAACATGTAGGAGCGTTTTAAATGTTTTAATGTAAATTTTAGACTTCTTAAATAATATATATATGTGCATGTGTTGGTGTGTGTAATTAAAAAGTCTTAACAAATATTTAGGCTACAAGTTATAAAATGGGGAGGCAGTATGTAGTATGAAATCGGTCATGCCATGTCGCAGGTAGTTAGTAACCAGCCTGTCACTGTGAAAGTCTAGGTTTGATTCCAGGCCAGCCCATGTCAGTTTGTGGTGGATAAAGTGGCAGTGGCACACTGGATTCCGCCATCAGTATAATGCTCCACACTGGTGTTTCATTCACATACCAGTGACAGTATATAGTATTCAGCATCTGACAGCATCACTAAACACATATACTACAGCTCTCTCCCTCAAACTTCACTCTGTTCCTTTGCACTGCTGTTTAAACTTTCATTTGACATGTATAGATCTTAGTACTGAAAAACCATGAGTTATTTTAAATAACCAAAGACAACCAAGTGCGTCTTCAACATCTGCGCTATTTAAGAAACTCCCTGCCTGTTTCATACAAAGAACAGGTATGAACATGAGGAGCATAACTACTGCAATTGTTACTGCTACCTTCTTTGAAATTAGTACATAGACTATTTGTTCTGTCTGTTCCATAGTCAGTAACATTAAGACATGCCTGTTTTATGAATTACCAGGTGTCATTGGAGGAATATGGTGATGTAAAGACATACAAATTGAAAGAGAGTGGAGAAAACATTCCTGTGACCAACGAGAACCGAAAAGAGTATGTAGAACTCTACTTGGACTGGATATTGAACACGGCTATATATGAACAGTTCAGGGCCTTCTATCTTGGCTTCCACAGTGTATGTGCATCAAATGCTCTTATTGTAAGTACATATAGCTACTGTTAACACATTCAGAATGGTATGTTCACCAACGTGTTTTAGATAAACACTTGCTGGTTTCAAATGCAGTTTTATATGTTTCTCATTGTCTTCCATTTTTATTTGTCTTTCAGTCTACTGGTCTGTCCACCTTTCATTTATATCTATATTGAAATAAAACACCTGCAGCAATTTATACAATATTGTCAAATAAACCGTCAGTTAATAAGGACTATGAATGAATTATCTATTAATGAATAAATTATTGATAGCTATGTGGTGTATATTTAAAAGTAACATCCTCATGACAATGTATGATAAGCACACACACAGTGTTAGAACAAAAATAAAACCACAATATTAGGTACAAATTTAAGACAAACTCACAGTTGCTGAAGTAAATATATAAGGGAAATGAAATGATAAAGACATGACCACACATGGGTCAGTGGATCAAATGCACAGCAGTCGCTGCTGACTACTGTACAGTTTAGGTTTAAATAGGAATGCAAAGTGGAATACAAACTCCAACACCCCCACTGCTGCTGCTGCCACCACCAGCACCACCACCACACTTCCAGTTTGTCATTTATGGGTATTAGAAATACAAAATTGCCTCTGCAATACTCCAGAGGTCTTCCTGACTGACTTTGCATGGGTTCATAGTATGAGTATTACACATTGCTCATTAGATCCTCTCACAGTCTCCATCCTTAACATATCCTATCCAAGTTCATATACTGTAACATAAAAATCAGTTTGTCTCTGCGCATAAGTATGACATCACACAAATGTATGAAATCAGTGATGTTCCAAGTATTTTGAACCTAAGCCCCAGACAGATGCAAGTGGTCAGCTAGATGCTCTGCCTGTTATATTAATGGAAGAAACTCCTGATCCTATAGGAAGCTTTTATGGGAAGCAATACTGACCTAATAAAAATATGTTCCTGCCAAGAAGTTACCCTGTGTCCTTTAGTCCACAGCTAGTCACTTAGTGACAGTAATGTCCCATTCCCCATTTCATTTGATACTACAGCTGTCAAAATCTGGAATTCAAGCATTATTTCTTTCATGGTCAAACACAATTGGAAATGACTGTTAATCTCATAAAACACACTTCTGCACTGCACACACCTGGTAACTGATAATACATTGGTGTAATTTTGTGAACAGATGCTGCGACCTGAAGAAGTAGAGATGCTAGTCTGTGGCTCACCCACACTGGACCTAAATGAGCTTAGGAAAGTCACAGAATATGATGGTTATAAGGCAGATGACCCCATCATCATGTAAGTATTTCACATCACCATAACGATAATGTGTTGGTTGATTCCAGACCCCTCTGCACACCTATACATCACTTAACAAAATGTTCTACCTTTCCAAAACAATTTTGATGCCACTGGAGACAAGTTTTCTTTGCATAAGAACAATGACAGTTGACTGTTACTGCAGGACAGCTGTCAAAACTACACAATATTGCCATACATGTGTTGTGCTATTGTCAAGGCTGCTGCAGGCCTTGCACTGCCACTTGAGACCTCACCTGCAGAACCCTAGTAACCTATCATGATGTACCAGTCAGTAAAACTTTGCAATTTATTAAAGGTGCAATGTTAATGATAGGGAAGTTAAATAAAGGTTATGCAATATGTCATGAATGATCATGGCACTCAAGTGATCTGGCACTCGCCATCTTCCATTCTGCCCTTGTATATACCACATCAAGTGAAATATGAAGAGAGTGAAGAATATGCAGACATATGTCACATGATAAGCAGTTCACCATGCAGGTGACAACAAGGAAGGTCAGGCTGTCGGTACTGTGTGTTGCATGTCTACATACAGACATATAATTGAACATATTAAGTATGAATACTAGCAAATCAATACCCACTGAATAATACTTTTACATATCCATATACAGCCAATCAAAATAACAACATGCATCAACATGACAATGTCATTCAACTAACATATATTCAGGATATACTTTACTCTACTTGCATTTTGAGTTTTTAGTGACATCAACACACAGTGGACAGTTTTTTTTTTTAATATATATACCAACGCATGCTCCTTGTCTATCAGACTGATAGACAAGGGGAGGACCGGTCATAACATATCCGAAAACATCAGCCACATAAAACGACATGCTGTCACAACACCATTATCACCATATATATAACGCAAATAAATAACTTTAGCAGAACTTTGATGCTCCCTGATGATGGTTGAAAAATAGCAACCGAAACATGTTGGAGACTAATGAATGTTTTTAAAGTGTTTTAAGCAAATAAGTTTTTATAATATTTTAAAGACAAGGTGCATGCGTTGGTATTTTAAATGAATGTATAGTGGACAGTATGTTGCACAATTTTCTAGCAACATGTTATTTTTAAGTACCTGATAGTGAACTGTATAAGAATCACAAAATACCTTCAATTCATAAAAAAACCCCAATAATTTGTTACATTTTTGTGATCATTCAGGTTGGAATTTTCAGTCCTCCTCCAGCTTACTTACTTACTTACTTACTCCATGGTGCAGAGTCCTTCTTGAGAAGCTAACTGGTTTGCAGCTAGTCAAGAAATTCCCCACATTTTATGGAACCCGAAGGTTCATTACCGCACTCACAAGTGGCCACACTTATCTCTATCCTGGGCTTGCCTCCTGCACGATGCTTCCCCTGGAAACACTCCCCCCTGGAGATCCGAGTGGGGGAGTAGTTTACCTCCGGATTGTTTTGTCTCCAGATCAAGCATCCCACCTGTGAATGTTTCTTAATATAAGTGTTTTACAGGGAAGGGTTGTTAGCACCTCGCCCAACCCCCAAGCTGGAGGACCACCCCTCGTCGGCTGTCCGCGACTGCTTATTCAATTTATTTGCAGCTACCCTCCTTATCAGAGGCTGTTCCTCTATCCGCAACCTGAGGGCGCACCATGCCATGGTGACCGGGACCCACTACATGGGTCCTCCTCCAGCTACATATTTATATACATAAAATCCCATGAATAAATACCTTAGAAATTTATAAACTTGGATAAAAAATTACTAACGAAATATTACTGATACTTCAACTGATAATCAAGACTATTTAATAACACTGACAGTAGTTAACTAAGATACTTAAATGCTCAAAAAATCAGTGCAAATATTTTAGTTTCCTATTATTATGAAACTCTGAGACCTTTAAGAATATAATATTTAAATTGATCATTATGATCCACACAGAGACTTCTGGGAAGTGCTGGACTCGCTCTCAGATGAACTGAAAAAGAAGTTCCTGCTCTTTGCAACTGGAAGTGATCGTGTGCCAGTGGGTGGCATGGGTGAGATGACATTCAAAATTACAAAGGTCACCAATAAGCCAGACAATCTCCCAGAAGCACACACATGCTTCAATCAGCTGGTGTTACCTTTGTATGAGAATGAGGACTTGCTCAGACAAAAACTCATCATCGCCATTTCAAATGCAGAAGGTTTTGGTCTTGAATAAAGCCCAGTGAGTTTCCATTTAATGTGTAATATCTGTCAAATGAGGGAACGAAATGCTTGAACTTCATACGTAAGAACTTAAAATAATCAACTGCGTGAAAATTTATGTTGCTTCCCACTCCTAAAATATGGGCAAGAATTTTTAGAATGTGAAGAATTTTTGGTCTGTGCTGTTTATGTTAATATACTGGGCTAAAATTTGTATCTTATAAAGAAAAGCACAGAAGCTGTATTGTTAGTAAGGAGACTGGTCTAGAAGTAAATGTTTGAGACAAATATAGAACCACAAAACACAGTCAATAAGTCCTTTAAAACTTTCCCAAATTTAAATATTTTGGAATGACCCTAACACATCAAACTTGCCTCCATGAAAGAGATGAAATAGGGGAATGCCTGAAACCATTTTATCCCCAATCTTTTTTATTCTTGTTTTATTTAACAACGTTTCATCAACTGCACACCTTATATAACATCAAACAAGAATAACTGTTAGCTGTAAGTTATGAAAGAAGCAGTCACAGTCATCATTAAGATGTGACTAATCACTGATTTGTAAAATGGCAGCGCAGGAAGTACGTGATTTTGTAACAATGATACCTGTACAAGATACTTCCTATCGCAGTCTACTGGAACCTGGACAAATGATCCAAAAGCGCTGCTTCGCTGTTGGAACATCAGGCAGTATCTGCATAAAATACACAAAAAACCTCAGACATAACAACTCATATCTAGGCCAAATTTTAAATCCAGGGTATCAGAAAATACAAGGCAGGTGTGCTAACATTATCATCATCATAACATTCAATGACACAGTTATGTTTTAAATAAATTTTACTGTAAAAGGAACTAATAGATATTTTCAAAATATCACCCTATCCAAAGGTATAAAAGTGCAAGACATAAGGGCAAGACATATTTTTCATTGCCAAACTGATAACTGCTTCTGTATTTTTCTTCATAACAGCTGGTTTAAATATGCCATGTGCTGACAATATCCTATCCATTACAAAAATGCATTAATTTAATATTTAAATAGCTGGAAAATAAGTTCTGCACTGCAAGAGGCAGAGAAATGAAACCTAATTTCCTTGCTTGTATTCTGAATGTCACATTATTCAGACACCATTTCTGGCATTGCAAACTGTACAACATAAATCTTAATTTCAAGAAACACAAACAGAAAATACAAATTTATGTCACACTGCAGCATATCACATTCTGGCCTACACCTTACATGACAAGAGTTCTGGGATGTCAAAATGCTAAATTGTGTCATATCACACCACGATCCATTACTATAACGCTACTATATGTGACCTTTTGGTAGATTTCAATTCAGCATGTGCTGGCTGTAATCTGAATTTCTTCCTCCTTTCTCTATAAATTTTATACACAAAGTATGGAATTCTGAACTAAACAAAACAATCTACAAAGCAAGGTACTTTCCTCCACTGGAAAGTGCAAAGGGTGAAGAAAACTATACACATTAGAAACCATTCATTTTAATCTCATGTAATAACACCAGTGAAATGTGCCTCACCTGGTTGTAACATTTCAGGTTACACAGAGTTTTGCAATCATGGAAATGAATACTCCGAAAATTAGAAATACTAATGCCAAATATACAGATTTTTAACACAATAATTTTGAGCATTTAGGACATAATTCATCAGTTGACTGCCTTCACAAAAATAAATGAATGAATGACGCATTTTGTGGCCTAATGTATTAAATAATTTTTATCGAAATCAATATGCTGCACAAAATGCCCAGTTATTTGCTGAATGACTCTGTCCAAGATTATGTAATCTACGAATACATAAAATGAGCCCAAATGGCAAGCCGTTGTAACAAACATAAACTGTATGTTATCCTCACCGATTTTTCATTGTACTGACACCAACATGTCCATTATGTGTCGGATGCAATAAAATTATTTTAAAATACTTCCAACACTCAATTCATTATTAACCCTTTGGGTTCTGGGACCAGACTTTTGTGCAAATCCATACCAAACTGTAACATAAATACCATACTTTACATGCATGGTACATACAATATTAAAGAAACTATCATAATTTTAAGCCACAGTCTTAAGAACGACCAAAACAAGGTGGACCACCTGCCAGATGAATACAAACTGACTGTAAAACAGTATACACTGGCCGGTCTGTATAAACTGAATTGTGATATGCTGAGAACTGCACTCTTCTGAGTTATTATGCAGCAATTAGTGGTAATTTCTTACCGACATTTCAGGAAAAACTATCGGTCCCAACTTCAGGGGTCAAGAATCCAAAAGAAAGCCCGATGTCCCAATACGGAGTTTATACAAGGAACAGCGTGTGGGTGAAAAGTCTTAGTAGCGTGGTTTCAGCCAACAGGGTTAATGCAAATCGTTGGGAGGGAGGTGAGTGTGGTAATCAGTATAGCTTTGAAGAGAGACATTCTGTGATAGAAGAAATTAAAATGGATGTGATAGTGAGACACAGGAGAACACTCACATCAGCAAAGTAGGTAGAAGGAAAAGGAAAGAAAGTGCAATATTTGATTATAAACAGATAATCCAAAACACAAGACCAGGAGGGCGAAAGTCAGAGCCCCGCGCTGCGCCATGGTAGATATACCAAGTGCAGAGCTGGGAGACACCAGGACCCAGTGGTGGAGTAAATATGGATATGTTCATTACACTATGGTACATTCCACAATGACAAACTGCTGTACGTCAAAGATAATTTGCGCAAAGTCTGCAAGTGGAACTGCAGAAATCACCACATCCTTACCATTAGTCTCATGTCTTGACATTCACCGTCTCTCAAAGTTTCATACTCCAAGAGCCGAACAGTGAACCAAAAAAGAATTTGGTCACAAATGTATGCAGAGATAATGTGATTGTAATTCTAAGACAGTGGAAATTGTAAAATATAAAGTGTTGCAACATTCTTATGAGTTGATGTTACGTATGTCTGCATGGTTATAACAGACATTACAACCAACACAAACATGAAGCAATATGAAGGAAAATGGAAGAATGGGGATACACTGAAGTGTGGCAATAAACTTAAAATTTGTTTGTTCGCTTATCCTGAAAGAAATTGCCACATACTCTTCCCACAGCAAAAGGCTGCTTATCTACAACATTAACAGAAGTACAAAAATATGTTTTTGCATAAAATCAATATATTAGCAAAAATTGTATAAAAAGAATTTTAAATTACAAAATCTGTTAATTATATAAGGCACAGGTTTTCCACGGCTACAAGTAATTACAATATACATTTATTACAATGCTTGAGTATTACAACACAAACACTAATAGGAAGACATTCAAAATATTAGTACCAACAACATGCTCCACACTGTCAAGGACCATTTCATCCAACTATCAACAATGGAAACTTCACACCACTGTGCTATGAGGCACGCAAACTTTGTGCATTACTTCACAAATATTAGAAGTGTTCCAATAGTTATGCATGTGCCTGAACTGAGGCCGGAATGCTTCCTTCCACAGGATGTGCTGCTCCCTAAAAACATCCTACTGTGGTCAAGACACTCTCTCATGGGTGTACAGTAACAGATATCTGAAGCAATACATTAACAAAAATTTAAAACTACATTAAACCATATGTATACACTTCTTTCATTCCTGCAGTTTTTAAACCAGAGAAGTGATCATGAATTTGTGACATACCAACTATCTAGCTCAGATTTTTTTTTGCAACTGCATTTTACTCAAGAACGAGAAAAAGTCAACTGGAATATTTTATAGATATTACTAATAATTAAAACTGGACATGGTCAAATTGATTTCTGACCAGGGGGTTCAAGAGTGAGAAACTGTAGCTGCCCAGTTGAAGTGGTTCTCATTTACCCAGTGTGCATTTCTGTGCCACAGAACAAACATAGTAACTTGGTTTTTGAAGTCTGCAGGACACAGGAGCAATTCTGGAGCACTTAACAAAACAAACCCACCACTGAATGCCAACAGTTTTAGTATATGGTAACAAGGCACATAAGAAAAACTGCACATCAAATTTTCCTGCATCTTCCAAATCATGATTTTTGCATATGAACCTGAATATCCTCACCATTCATGTCAACTCAGTTAATTTTTCACAGCTGTGCCTGGGGATTAGCCCAGTGTCATAAACACAAACTTTCATTAAGTTATCTCATTTCCATTATGTTGTGATCCACAATGCACTCAATCCACTCCACTTCCTGTTAAACTTCTACACAGAATGTTTTTCACCTCCCCTACTGAAAACATTAAAACATACACTTACACTTATGAAGCAAACACATAAAAAATAAGTGGACTGAACATGGCTGTATTCAAGAGCATAATTTTCACACTCTACATCTAAAAACAAATAAATTATTTTAATTTCCTCTCCCAATCCTTCTTTTGTGTTCACTTTCAGTATTAGCTTGAAATAAAAACAAATGTGACTGTTGAATACCATTTCGTTACATCTAACGGTACAGTTTAACAGCAGCATAACCACCACACCTGATGTACTGCACACAGAACACAGTGCATGCACATCAGACAGACAAACAAGTGAATAATGCATGAGGACATAATGGTTGTTTATTATGGCAACAACCAGTTGTCTTCAGTGTCATGAGTACCAATACTTAACCCATTTGAAGTACTGCATCCTAGAACTCATTTAACAGATGCATATTATTCGAGGACTTACATCTACTGGTCAGTCTTATCCAGCGTATATTTTAAACACGCGCCTCTGACACGACCACACGGTCACGTACCCGCAAACCAGACATGATTATATCTCTCAGGAAAATTAACAGAATTATATTTTGACTGTGAAATACTGTTGTCAACATTCTGAAAATGGACCACATTATACAAACTTTACATGTATCTGCAGAATCTAGAAAGGATAAAAAATTGTACACAGAGCCCCCACTATCTCAGTCTCCACATACATGGAGTCAAATTGAGGAAAAATATGTAAAATTCCCCAAACTTTCCAGGATCATATCTGTGGGCCACAAAGTGACCAAAAGAAAATGGTTTCCATCTGTTTCCCATATTTACAAAACAAAATTACTGAGGGAATGTACATAAAAATTCCTCACATTCCCAAGACACTGCACCCACGGAGCACAAATTTTCCAACATGAAAATGGCACCGAATGAATGTGAGAGAAGGCAGGGTTGCCATTCTATATACTTTAATTAACAACACTTCATCAGAGGTTCCCCAGAGGCCCATTTATGTGAATGTAAGACAATCCATCAAAACAAATCTGAATTTATTTCTTCCGCTTTATAATTATGGGGACTTCAGATTCACTCAAACACTGGACTGGAATATAACTTATACTAATGCTGGGCTGAACCTAAGAAAGGACCTGACAAGGGTGTGAAAACCCAGGATAAAACCATGTCAGAAAAGCTAGTCTCCTGGTCAAGATTCCAACTCTCCTGAATGCAAAGAAGGAATAACCACAAAACTGCAATTATTAATGCAAACTGAGTTCAATAAGAGTATTTCTGCCAAAATAATCCATTTCAGACATTCACAGCTTTCTTTTACTGACATGCCTTATACCGTACTTTTTAAAATACTGGCAAAATGAAAATCACAAAATTTAATTATGCAGGCTGTTTACCTTGTAACTAACAACGTTGTGCAAGCAGTCATCACAAGACTACAGAACAGCTGTGAAGTGAGAGAGAAAACCAACAAGATGCAACAGTTAGATGCACGGTCACAGAAACCTAAAGCTTACAGAACAGCTGTTTGCTCCCTCAATACACAGTTAACCCAGCACACCTCAGTTCTGACTCCATTTAGCTAAAAGCTGACCACATTACTTAAGTTCATACAGTGAAACTCTGGTAAGATGATTTCTAGGTGCAATAACTGTCAACTTTTTGTGTGGAAAAATATCCTTAAAAGTGCAGATTGTAAGGCAGTGTCAAACTGAACCTTACACCTCAACATAAATTTCACGATTACATGCACTGGCAAATACTGTCAACAAGGACAAATGATAAAACATACAAAGAACACTTAAAACCTGCACTTACACCACTTTAACCACCTTTGTTCATTTGTATCAATGTACAAAGTGATTCATACAGAACACCCAGTTCACTGAGGCCTATTTCATAATGTATCCATAGAACAATACAAAACCAAGATGACACATACATGAACTCTTGGTGAACTGCATTACTCTACATCAAGTGTTAAAAATGGCTGTCACCCTCCACCACATGCAAGTGATGATGCATGTTTTCCATCATTCACTGCAGGATATCACTTTTTATGTTGGCAATCCCAAGTCAGTTGTCTGGCAAAGCTTATGTGGCAAGAGGTTTATTCCTGTACACACATTCCTCCAGGGAGCCCCAGAAAAAATAATCTGGAGATTTCAAGTCTGGCAATCGAAGCGGCCACAAAGTATGACACGTTGTTCCCACAACACAGTGCAGCTAAGACCCATGCAGTAACAAGGTATGCCACTCAGCCCCATCTGTTCAGGCCGCTGCAAATTACTCATGCGCAATACTGGCATGAAGACGCAATGCTTCTGATCATTCAGGCAAAAATGACCTTGGTGTTATATGAATCATCCTGTATTTTCATTCATAATAAGCATGAAAGATGTTCATTAATATGCCAGCCCCACAGAAGTTTGGAAAGTAACATTTGTATTCTACCTGAGCGACTTGAAAAGGTTATACTACAAGTACTTATGAGTCTACCGCAATGTTGACCAGAACAGACACCACACTTTCTCACACATCACAATCAGTATTCTAATGTAAGGGGCCACTCTCATCATGTCATACATTAAAACATACAGATGATCCAATATCTCCCATCATCAATGCCAATATCGTTCACATATAACCTGTTTAATTACCAGTTCATACCTTCCAGGGACTGTGCCATGTCTCAATCAGTCACTGGAATCTTGCCACGAAGGCCCAGGTTCAATTCCAGGCCAGTTTATGAGGGATTTGTGGTGGAAGAAGATCACTGGGACAGGCTGATATCTGAGTAATAGTTAAGTTATGGGTCATTCTTAAATTCGCACCTTTAAACTTCTTAGGAAGAAACATACATATAAAGGATTCAGGACGTCTTTGTACAGATGAAAAGTGACACACGTGGACCAGCCAGCAAACACACGTGCTACATCTCTGTTGCACATATAGCACTCTGTCACATCTTGTCTTCCACAACTGTAATCGCCATCTTATGATCTGGCCACACAAACGTCTTTGGGAGAATCAGCTGAAACCACACGCAAGCAAACATATCATCTACACCTTTTCCAATATTATGCCTAGTTCATGTGTTACAGATATTATAAAATATACCCTTCTTTTATAAACATAATTCAATAAGACACATGTTGTTCCACATGTTTTGGATTTCAATGACAAAACACCAACCTCAAGGAAATGTTGAAATACTGCAGTTATGTTATACTCTGCTGAACTTATTATTCCTACTTTGATGGCAATTCTTCTTGCCCTACCAATGCTCTACATTCACATTTGTGTCTGATAAACATGGCTAACCACAAAGCAGTTTGTTGTTCAACAATGTTTCCTCACTTACAATGGCTTAACACGAGCCACCCTTTTCATGGCATCAATGTGGCAGAATTTTTCCTGTTGTTTAGGGGTATCACTTAGGTTTCCTCTCCTATACACACACAAATTTTGTGAATGCTCATTTGCATACACATCACTGCTGTCAGGTATATTTTCTAGTAACTACAGCAATCATTCTTGAGGTAGGGTTTTGTCTATGGACAAAAATGAAACAGGAAATATGAATACTAAGCACACAATATTAGCTTTGTTTCATTGATTGTTTTAATTACATTATACACATCCACATTACTTTTAGGACCCCATACATATTTTTAACACAACACAACATTTACACATGGATTCAGTTAACTTGTATGCAATTTAACAGAACCATGCAACTGTGTGGGGTTCGTTAATCCATGACACAGCATACTGTCTAAAAGCTGCCAGTGATAAAGGTGTCCAAGATATTTCCTACTTGACACCTGGCTGAATCTCAACTCACTACTGAACCTCCTGGCTAAAGTTTTGGCAGTTTACCTCCAGCCCCTCTGCATGAATACCAGAATGGCACCTTGAAAATAGCCAAGATTTTCTCCTTTCAAATCATAACTTAGTTACTATTAAAGACCATGTTCACATCCAACCTGGTAATGCAACATCCACAGCTCAAACAGCACCAATTAAATAAAATACCAATCAACCAAACTACCTACAAGTAGAAATTCACAACATCCACTTACCTCCTCTGGATTGTTAAGAACCTCAAAACCATCAGACATGAACTGTGCCAGATCATCAGGAATGAGCACCTGAAGCCATGGTCCATGAGCAACATAAGGATGCTCCGGATCCACTAGTGTGCCTGTTACCGTTGGGGCAACCAGTGTGATTGCTGTATCACCTAGCACAGACTTAAATGTGAAATGCCTTCCATGCTTCACACGACCCCTGCACAGAACAAGGCACATCAAGTGAGGGACTCCAAGAAGCAAAAGGGATTGAAGACCACAAAAAATTATGGTTAGCAGTATGAAAAAACTGTAATTCACTGTACAGAGTCATTCACAGCCACAAAATGGTCCACATGAGTTGCATTTTCAACCTACTGTGCAATAAACGTCACTCAATTACCAACACACCTTATTGCTAAAGGCAATAAACTCCCAGCTTCTAAGTTGAATGTGAGATGCAAGCTTTCCAACCTCTTGCTCCGCAGAAGTTCTGTTGATTCTAGCACACCAAACTCATCTGATGATCTAGTATCATACAAGTCTTTCTTACAGGAATTGTCATTACTGAAAGCACAGAAGTCATATTTAGGATCTGATAATCCCTTTTAGTTTAACACACAATAAATCACATTTTATAAATGCCAACAGAAAACAAAATTAATTTAGTGATAAAATAAGAGAAATTAAATTGGAAATAAAACAGTCCTCTGTTTTATGATCTGTATGGTTTGGTGAACTGGATTGGTCACATTTTGCACAGAAACTGCCTTCTATAACAGGTTACTGAAGAAAAGATAAAAGGGCGGATAGAAGTGACTGGAAGACGAGGAAGAAGACGTAGGAAGCCGCTTGATGACCTTAAGGAAAGGAGAGAATACTATCATTTGAAGGAGGAAGCTCTAGATTACACTATGTGGAGGGCTTGCTTTGGAAGAGGCTTTGAACCTGTCGTAAGACAGACTTCTAAATGAAAGAATTGTTAGGTGGGTGGTTACCAATGAGGAAAATGTCTTGACCTTCAATGTACAAGGTAACTATGTAACAAGAAAGAAGACTACAATTTTAATTTTTATTAACCATGAAAACCTCAAACATCAACTTAAGAGTGAAACTAGTTCCTTTTCACAGTCCTATTGTGCAGCAGTATAATATAATAAGGTACATATTCATACTTGTCCAGTTCTGTACACCTTCCAATTGGCGGAAGAACAGGCTTAGTATTAAGAAGACCCTTCTTCAGGGTTGCTTTGATTTGCTCGCTTTGTTGCCGTGATATGTAAGGTGTATCTAGCGGCTCAGGACGGGTTGCAGGTCCCTCTCGTAACAGGCCGCCCTCCCCATCTCTGAGTTCTGCTCCAGGTGTCAGATGCTGCACGTTAACATCAGCCCACGAACACCGAGCACTCACACCACTCAGGTTTGACCCTTCAGTCTCAATTCCTCTCTCTACCTCCTCCTGAGCTGCTGGATCAATTTCCAGCATGCTCTCTCCACGTCGCATGTCTGTTATCAACCATGGACCCCCTGCCCTGCAACAGCATGTTCAAAGTTACACTGCTAGACTTTGAAACCAAACATCACAGCCAATTGGTATGAACTCTGCTTCATATTTGGGAGGTCCCAGGTTCAAATCTTTACCATCAGGCTATGTACTTCCTTCCAACATGCACAGTTTATACAACTAATACCACAATACATTCCAAAACTGACAATATAACAGCTTTAGCAAATACATAATTTATCCTGAACAACTGCAGTACCAGTATTAATTCACACCTTTATAAAATTAATATTTTTAAAGAATCCTTCTCAGTAAGTGGAAGAAGGAAAAACAAAAAATTACCCTGGCAGCCTCTTAAGAATCTCCAGGACTCCAGGGCCATTCCAGTGCTGTGCTGCTTGCAGCTCCTCTCTGCAAATGCCTACAATCTGGACAAAATTAACTGATCCAAACGGAGTATGCGCTGTTCCTAGCTGTGGGTCTGCTGTCATGAGCATGTGTTGAATGCGAGACTCACTATTATCTAGTGCACTATGCCATGAGACATGATCTCCTGCACAAAGTGTGTTGGCTGGAAAACAAACAGAAATATTTCAAATTCTTCCTTACCGTATGACATGCAACCCACAATTTAAACTTCCACAGAGGGAACAAATAATAATAAAGGGTGATTGGCCCTCAGGTTTCATATGTAGGAGGCTCGTTAGTTGAAAAAGGCAACCTGTGACTTTTCACTGTCAATCCAAGCAAATGCTGGCCTTGTACATTAAAGTACTCTACAAGTGCTTCCTTTCACACCCTTCCAAATTCAGCATTCAAGAATGAAATGTATGAAGGAATGGTAGCCACTGCCCTTATGCACTCCCTTCCACCCCCTAAACACATCATGATACATGTTCAATGCAACAGACATGTTATGTTGTATTTAAATCCAACTAACTGCACATATAGTAGCAAATACAGACTGTATCATTTCACAGTATATTCCAGTAGAGTCTAAACTATGAAAGGATACAATGTATATTTGTTACAATATGTGCAATCAGTTGAAATTACATAATAAATAATACTTGCACAACCTCAATAATAAACATCCGATAATAAATTAGATATCAGAGGTCATTTCACCAATTTTCCACCTCTTTCATTAAATGGAAGTGTTGCAGCTCACTCACTTACATACAAAGGCATACACGTACACACATGCAGGCACGCACACACTAACACAAACAAGGCAAAGTTATCCATGTACATGCCATGACAGCATAATGGGAAAGTGGAGACATAGCTCCACTCAGCAGTATTCAGCTTTACACCCTCAGCTGCTTTACTCCAAGTAAAAGAGCCCCTCGTACCCACCAAGCAGCAAGCTGCATGAGACTCAAGAGGTGGTTTGGACACTTTGAAGACAGAAAATTCTTGTCCCTGCTGCCAATCATACTATGATTCCCCATTCAGCCAGTCCATAGCCTAGTGCATACACCAACTAGATCATCCAGACTCCTTATACATGAAAACAATAGACACATAATCCACACAGCAGTTTAACAATGTAAAATAACAGTAAATTTGAAGATCTGGGTCTTTTTGAATGTGACACTGTGTTGTGGGGTTAAATGTTCCTGACATTCCACAAAAAAGAGACACATGGTCTTCGCCTTCAAGGTTCAAGCATTCCATTCTTCTTGGAATGTTGCATCTATGAAGATGAAGACACTACGTTACTTCAGAGCATCAGGAACCCCTCGCCCAGAAACACCAATGTGAGAACTGCTATGTCGCAGCAGTACCTTCGGTTGGAGGAACTCCCTACACAGAATTACCATGGTGTTCAAACCTACTGACGCATTAAAAGAACATCTTACAACATGTTACAAGTGATTCAGTGTCTCTCACCACCTGCCTAGCTTGAGTCAATTCCATGCAGCTGAAACTTTAACAGCCTATTTGTGTTAAATATTCCAAAATCATTCTCCCACATACACCTCAATCTATGAACTGCTCTTCATGAGGTTTACTACATCAGTGTTTTATCCTCTCTTTGTTCTGTACACTAAATTAAGCATACATACAACCTACAAGTACTGTATTCTGAAAGAAGAAGAATGCAGTGAAACTGCTGGCCATAGTGACAAACTTTCTGGCAAAGGCAACAACTTAATTTTCATAAAAGCACCACCACTTTAAACAGCACTGCAATTTACATCAGCAGGTACACGTTGCATATGTGCAACCATCAGTACCTACTGTACAATCCAGGTCAAGCAAATCCCAAAAAGCATTATAATATCCTGAAATTATTTCATAACTTCAAATAATTTTTTTTTAATTTCAAGGGATTTCCAAACTGTGGAAGTTTCTGCAATTTTTAATATCAAAGTAATAGTTATTACTTTTGACTACTACACTCTTTAAAACTGTGGAACTATTACCATGTACTGGAACACGTTTTTCTTTCATATGTTTAAGGTATATAGCAATATTATCAGTGTCCATAAACAGCAGCACACTTCAAATATCAAATTAGTACTACCCATTCTACAGTCTCAATTTCACTTACTCTGTTTTAGAATTTAAAAAGCTTGGAATAATAAATCACATTATGATGCAGATTACAAGGCATTCATATGCTCCTTTGTTTTGCTTCAATTAAGACAACACAAAAGGGACTTACGATCCTACAATACCTAAACATGTACGCTCAAGTAAAGTGCAGTGGTGGGTAAAATGCTGATGGTTTTATTGAAATTGCCTTGCTAAAATGATGACATTAAACAAAATATAGACAAGTACTACATTTTCTCAAATTTATATATGGCCTTGTACAACGCTTCTGTAAAGAAGCCTGGAAAAAGAAACAAGAGCATTACTGGTACACGCATACCTGACTGGAACACATACTTGGCGAGTGCCTGCATAACTGCAGCTGGCCATGTTGGTGGAGCAGTTTCCCCCGGTTCACGTTTTAGCCGGAACGTCAGTTCAAAACCAAAACCGCTTGGTGTCTCTGGCCCTGATACATCGTGCACTCTCCCATCACCATGTAAATCTGACAGCCCAAAACTACAATTCATACAGTACATTAAGACCTGACTACTCTGAGAAATGCTCATTATTAACAAAACACAATGGTAACAACCATATATTATCTTCCAAATGCTAATTAAATATATTACAGCTGCACATACTATTCAGTGGGAAACAGATGAAAAAAAAGTAGTTTTAATTCATTCAGTCTCTACTGTATGGAAATAAGGGATTTAAATATCCTGTACTAGTAACACCATAAAAATGAGTTTACTACATCTTTGAAACTAAAGTTCTAAGACAAACATTTGAAAAAAATACACCACTGAATTCCAGCAGTATTATTTACTATCACAAAAATTACTGAAAGCTGTCTTTCTGAATGCAGTTTCATGCAGCATCATAAAAAGTTACAACTGTGGAGAAGAAACTGCTTCCTCCATCTTCACAGCACATACTGTCATTCTGCCATGCTTCTACTTGAAGATGGAAGTAGCAAGTTCCACCAACATGTTGGTAACTTTCTAACAGACTACATGGTGTTACATTCCAGATGACGGTAATCTCTGTACTGATTGCCATGAGAACATCCTACCCCACACCTTACACATTCACAGATTTCTCAAATAAAACAAAGTAGCCCCAACATTTCTGGAATGTTTTCCTGACCACGCTGTGATAGAACTCCACCTCAGATGTTTATTTTATATAGTAAATACAAAAATGTATTGTCAAGGAGGATGAAAAATCCCACGTACAATGAAAAGAAGGCTAACTTGATCAGTAATGCTTTTACATTGGAACTGCCTTCTAAACATTGTATCAAAAGAAAGATAGAAAGAAGGATGGAAGTGATGGGACAATGAGGAAGAAGCCAGCAGCTACTGGACGACTTTAAGGAAATGACAGGATACTACAAAATGAAAGAGGAAACACTAGATCACATTCTGTGGTGAACTCACTTTGGAAGAGGTATTGGACCTGGCATAAGACATACTACAGAAGGAATGAATGAAATCCAAAATCATAAATCTACACACAAAGCACTTTGCACTTTAAATACATGGAATATAATAGTTGTTTCATATTCACTGAGAACCAAACAAATGATTCTGCAGCTGGCCAACGACTGATCCGTACGCAGAACTTCAAGGCAGGTCACTTAACCGGTTTGTTGGTTTGGTCTTTCTCGTGGGGTGCAATGTGAATGAGTACCTTGCATTCACTTTCAACAAATTCAGATCCAAAGTCCAAATTTTCAATGACCTACTTTTATGCAACAGAATGATAGACTGACTTAGTTATTCAGCAGTCACATACAAGTGAAAAAATCATTTTCTGTCCACTTCTTAACTCTGATTACCCATGCAGGACTTTGGGCTTCCACCACAGTGTAGTTCAGGACTTTGTTCTAAGGAATGTTGCTCAGTGTTGGCTGGTAGTTAGTTAGCAACATTTTGGGACAGCCTATCAGTCCTACCTTCTCGGACTGCCAGACCCTTAAAGATACAACCAACTTGCTTTTAAATGTCACTGCTGCCCAACTACCTCTCACACTAGCATATATTTCACCTCATCTTTGGGTCTTAGTGTGAAAGCCTGCTGACATCCCTTCACAATTTTGCCCATCTTTTTCACAAGAGTATACAGTTCTCATGTGCAAGCAACTAATTAAATCAGTAGAGAAGATGAAATTATGAATTCAAGCTTTCATAGCACAACTTCTAACAACTGCATGTGTAACTCTCCCTGTCAGCATTCCATCCTGTCTGTCCTTTATCAGGCATAAGCTCATATGATAAGCATGGCCAGTAACATAACACTGTCTGTCAATTCTTGCACCCAAGCATGTACATGTCTGAGAAATGTGTTGCTGGGCAATGACATTCCCTTTGTTGGGCACTGACAGACTCTAATATCTGGTATAGGCAAGACACAGATTATCACAAAACATCGTGTCTTCCAAAACTCAACATGGTGCCCACCATTCTCATCTGGCTGATTAATACTGTCACAGCTACAAGCTACAAACATGTGGGATTTTAGTTATTTTTTCTTCCTTCTAGGTCATTCAGATTCCACAGTCTATGTGTTGACGACACTTTGAAAAAGCATGAATGGTGTACTGATAGAACAATCAGAGGACAAGAAACAGCTGAAAGCTGAAACCTTTTAGCTATAAACGGCTGTTTTGTGGACAGTGTTTATAAATCACAGCAAAACAGCAAAAAGAAATTATGCATAAAAAGAAAATAAATACCTAATGTAATGCCAGTGTGGTGGTATATTCTGTTCAGGATCTCCAGAATTTGTGTACATGCTGATGTAATCCAATGGATCTGGACCTCCCAGCCTGAAACAATACCAATTATATTCAAAAACATACTCACAGCACCTTGCAAAAGCATCTACTTACAATCCACAAATTCACCAGAAATTACAAACAATAAATCAGCAAAAGTTCAGACTACTTTCTAATAGTGATGCCCATAATACTGTGAATATATCTGATCACAGTCAGTGATCTACAAGCAGCTCTGTATTAAAAGAATAAATCCAAAACTACTACTTCCCTCAAGCAATTATAACTACAAGAAAAGATGCTATGAGTTTTAGCTGACCCATCACTGTTATTCAGAGATGAACACCATACACAGAACCTTTTTCATGAAAACACTTTTATCAGAGACAAACGTAGCAATTGGACCACAACTTGTAAAAGACACCGCAAAATCCTGAAGCATACCACTGGGTCTGCAGCTTTGATGCACCACTGTGAATGAATTCCAGCGAAGAAGGTTTGCAATGCATACCCATCTGCCACTGCACCTTTCATAACTTGGACACTGACCAGTGTCAAAGTTTCCTATTCCCCACTTCCATTACGTGCAGTTTCATCTCTGAAGGACAGTCATAAACCTCTGTTCTTCACTGTACTGAACCAAGGTAGTGAGAATGTTGTTATAACATGCTTATAAGGAGCAGTTCCTCTGAAATGTCAGAAGACTACTACCAGACTATACAACATGGTACATCACAGACAACAATCATATTCATTTTTACCATCGTGAAAACCTCAAATATCACACCAGATGGTTACCAAATATGTTTGTTAAATGCCATTAAATAATGAAACAGGTTATTTAATGAAACATAGTAATGTAAATTCATGTTCAACGCCAATAATTCCTACTCTAATGGAGCCAAGCATGTTATAGGTAAAAGGAAGAGCTGGTACAATACAAAAGCTACATACCATACACCGTGCTCAAAAACTCTATTTTTGGATGTCACTGCAACCGCATTTCATTTAAAACTCTTTCGTTTGTGTGTACACACAGTTGGATGTACCCTCCGACAACTACATTCTCAAACTCCTAATTCATACGTACCAATATTTTACTAAGGCAGTCACTTGGAGTGGGTTCACCTGATCTGGGTATATTCTTCGACATAATGAATACAACGCTTCTAGTCCTAACGGAGTGGGTGGAAACGCTGGCATGGGAATGTTTCTACACTGCAGACGTTCCTCCTCCTCCATTTTGCTTTTATGACTGATTTCATTTTGCGCCATGAGAGTGCTCTGTCGTAAATAGGATGATAACATGCTAGGCATAAACGCCCCCTACAACATTACCGTGTATCGTCTGCTGTTGATATCGTTACAGATAAGAAACCGCATTATTCGCGGCATTCTTAAAATGTAAATACAAGAGCATTTCTCGTCCCAGTTAATCAGTTATAACGTCATTTCAGCCAGTGGATTTATAACACAATGAACGCATGCTTTTCATCCCGTAAGAGGGGCGAAGTAACATGGGAGTGGAGAAAGCTACATAATGAGGAGCTTAATGATGTGTACTTCTCACCATACATAATTCGGGTGATGAAATCGAGAATGAAATGGGTAGGACATGTAGCACGTGTAGGGGAAAGCAGAGGTGCATACAGGGGTTAGGTGAGAAAACCTGAGTGCAGGAGACGGCCTGGAAGACCCAGGCGTAGACGGGAGGATAATATTAAGATGGATCTGCAGGTAGTGGGATGTAGGGGCATGGACTGAATTGATCTGGCACAGGACAGGGACAGGTGGAAGGCACGCAGTAACGAACCTTTGTGTTCCATAAAACGCGGGGAATTTCTTGACTACCTGAGAACCGGAGCTTGTCAAGAAGAAATCTGTTCCATGCAGTTACGTAAAATACTTTCGCTTACAGAGAACGTAAATAAAGACGCAGTGTGGCCAATTTTACCGAACACCTTTCATCCATGCCAAACACAGATAACTTTGGTACTAATACCAAATAATACCGGTGGTGGCGCCAAATATTCCATATACAACACAGATGGGAACACATTATACGAAATAAATGGAGCCCTGCTTGGTCTTGTGAAGACCCCAACGACAATGACGTGCGTTCCTGGTTCTTTATGCCCACATACATGGTAGAAAAGGGGAGTTTTGCGTGCAAGGTGTATCACATAAGGTCACGTAGAAGTTGGGTGGGGTAACGCACATTCACACACACACACGTTATAGAGTGGTAGTAATGTGTGGCTATGACACCTACTGTAACGTCCTATACAGGAGAATGTATTTCGACTGTTCGGTTGTACTTTCAGTTTTCAGAACTGTAGCCTTCATGATTTGTCTGGAAATTGATATGACTACCTAAGGATAAAATATCAAAATTATGTCACTCTCGGAGAAAATGGTGATGCTGGAGAAGTTGGATGGGGCGAGGGGCTGACATCCTAACCTCGCAAAAATTCAATTATCTGGAAATCCCGTCAGCGGTGAGGCCATTTCCCGCAAAAGGGATGAAGGGCCACGCAAGAATAAAAACAAGAAAAAGGAGGAGGAGGAAAACTTGCAGTGAAGAATGAATATTGCTGCGGTCGTACGCGGTTGGGGTGCGAGAGAAGGAATTAATCGAGACAGTAAAGACGAGATCAGGGGAGACGTTAAGTCCAGTGGTGCATCCGAATGGCTGCTGGAAGAAGTTTTGGCCTGAAGCATTTCATGACTTCTGCGGGGTTCGAGACCAGCGGGATGAAACAGGAAGTATGGTCGACTGACTCCAGTAATATATATATATATATATATATATATATATATATATATATATGTATAGGTTCGTTATTTTGTAAAAAGAGGACAACCCACAAAACATCGATTTTACAGTAGAAAAAAAGACTCTCAAGAAACTTTCCTATTTATGGCAAATTATAAAGTATTTGAACTATTCTGATAGCTCAAATAGTCCATTTGCAATAAAGAGGAAAGTTTCGTGAAAATGTGTTTCTTGCTTCTCCTGTAAACATTTATGTTTTGTGGGTTGTCCTCTTTTTGCTAAACAGGAATTATATGTTACGAAGATATGCGGACAGACAGACAGGACAAACATGAGAAAGCTAGCAGCCACTTTTTGACAATTCTTTCGCAAAAGCGCCTAAAATAGATACTTCGGTATTTTTAAATTACATTTCTTACATAAATATAAAAAATACACAAATCTCTGTCCAGCTTACCAAATTACTTTACAAAAGCTTGCATAGTAGAAGTCGGTCTGTAACAGCCAGTACAGTGACACCCCAACAATCGTGGCTAATATTCCCATAGAAATTCCTCCTTTCTGAATAGCACCCATACTGACTCTAGTACCCTTTCCTCGGGAACAAACCGTATACAACTCTGACCACTAGACCACAGAGGCGGTCCAAAAGGCACCTAAATTTGACAAAATTAAAACTGAGATGTGACATAAAACACCCCTTTTCGGATGAGTACAGATTATTTGCGTCTGAATCATGGTTTATATCCAGGTCGCACTTGGTGTTAGGTTAATTAATTTTGGTAAAAGGACCACTTGGGAAATATCCACTGGGGAGACTTAAAAGTAAATAGGAAGATAAAAATGGAATTTACGGAGACTGCAGGAGATGTTGATAAGTTACCTGTGTCATTTTCCACAAAACTTGTATCTCGGCTTACACTGCTCTGCCAGTGTTTTCACCGGCCTCCAGTTTCCAAATAATTTCAATGTCTCTGTCTTTTCTCTGATGGAGAAGGCCATGAACTTTCATGTTCTATAAGGGGTAGTTTCTTAAACAGATTGTTATGGATTAATTAGTCAGGGAAAGGTACGACAGAAGTATTTCGTTCACAGGAAAGATACCCGAAATAACATTGGTAAATAACGTATCCTGTTTGGCCAAGGAACGGTGCCTTCGCTCGATTGTTCATATCGAAATAAACACTTGGAAACAGTGATTTAAAGGGGGGGATATCTATTAATCTTGACACTGCATGAAAAATGTCATTTTTCGACGTGTTCAACATTTTAGGGTCAAATGTCTTGTTAAGCGGACATTTCAGCAACACAGAACTACACATTTCCTGCAACAGGATAGTAAATTCCCCCCGCCTCCCAGTTCTGTCTCCGTATTAGCTTCCAGAAGATGTGAAATGTAAGGACGTTCTCAGATATTCCACAAACCACAGCACGAAAACGTGGAATATGCAACCCACCCGTGGGTTCCGGGGTTCTTTCCTGAGGGTAAAGCGGCCGGAGGGTGACGCTAACCACTCACCTCCATCTAGTGCCGAGGTTAAGAATGAGTGGAGCTATATTTCTCTCCTTGCAGTGTCTTCAGAGCGTGGGCAGAGAGAACGTTACACTTTTAACAAGGCATAAGTAACAATTTAATAATTCCTGCCAGTTGACTGATTTGAAAAAGAAAAATCTAAGATACTATATTTAAGGTGTATTTGAATAAACGTTCTAAACTCAAAATCTGATGAAACTGCTTTAACGAGACCACCAAACATTGCATCATAAATCTCTGAAGCCCTACACCGAACAGTAAAGCGCATGTGACAGCCGCTAACTCGCAAAGAACAGGACGAATACATGACGCGCACAAAACACAATAAACATGAATCTCCTAGCCACCAAGAATTTCGTCATATGTTTACTAATAGTTATAGAAAAACAAGTACAAAAGTTCATGTAGGCCCTATGAAAATAAAGCCAACGACTTAAAATTCGGATCTAAACTGAAATTTTAAATATTTCTCTAATGGCTTTACACGTTAAATTTATGCGGGAACAAATCATTGCATGTGGACGCAAGATGCTGCGAAAATCTTGAGTCAAATCAAATATCTAATCCTGGAATTATAACAGTACGGACCTGAAACAATACAGAAAGTTCTGTGACGTAATAAGGGCAATGTTTCGGGAACGCACCGTTCCTTGTTTCACCCGCTCGCCACGGTGAGGCACAGGAAATGAGCGGGACCCGAAACGGAACACGACAAGAAACACAAAAGCACGTTTTGCGACTAAGCGAAAAGCGCCAAGCACCACAAATGACCCAATAAGCACAGTTTGTAAGTATGAACATTGTGAGAAGATGAAACGTACCTTTGTTGTTCATAATCTTGAATTTCATGGTGATATATCTTCTTGCACGTACAACTACGTATTTCAACTTATTATTCTGGCTTCAGTACGCCATTAACTCTATACATTCTTGCAGAAGAAAATCGTATACGAACTTCTGTGGTGCATACTATTTGCTCATTACGGTTGCAGTCCTTGTAAAAGAAAAGGATAACGCAATGAACATTAAAATACAGCCGTATGCCGTTGAATGTTGCGGTTGAAAAAGCGGTATAACGAAGCCCAAATTATCACTTCAAATCAGTTCTGATTACTCGTCGAAAAAAAATGAAAGTACGTTATCTTCTGGCGTTGAGGACGCTACGTAAATGTATCGTACTGAACTGGTTTCTTTCAGCACGGAAATCAAAGGAGCTTGCGAGCGTGGTCCGTCTGATACGGAGAGCATATTTTAGGTATTTACCTGCGGCGATTCATGATATGTCCTGAATGTATCCCTCCTTCCCTCCCACCCTGAAGCCTGTGCTAAAAGTAACCTCGATTACATACAAATATATACAGTTCTGAATTAAAAATACGTTCCCTTCAATCAGGAAATAAAAAAAAAAATTAGTAATGTTGATCAAAATTGTAGCTGGAAGAGCAGAGGGAACCTGAAGCATTCAGGCAACAAACAAATAGTTCCGTTCTTCAGCGCGGTAATAGCTCTAATGCCACGCAGCTTGGTGGCTAGTGACAGAACTGTTAAGTCTTTAACATATTCGGTTCAGCTTCTAATGTGTGCATTTGTTCGACGTCGCCATTTGAACATTTCGAAAGTTGAATAGTAGATTCGTGCAATGTATTTCTGCAGCACTGACAAATGTGTACACTGGCGCTGCAGATCCAATGCATCGTGTTCAAATGACGTGTCATTAATTTCCGAATTCAAAGGATAACATAACGCCATCCAATAACTGACGTTCGTCTAGTTCGCCTTCAGGCTAAAGACAGCAATTTGCCACAGTTGTTGCTGGCCCTCGATGTATGGGACCTACCTTTGTTTGTCCATCGATGTGACAGTCTGAACGTTGCTCCTCTTGCCATGGTCCTGTGTTCGAAGACCTTCGGATGCATAATGCTCTAATTCCTGGATTGATGCAATCGTTGACCAATCGGTTGCACTATTCATCGCAGCACTATCAGATCACTAGCACTGAGGAGGTCGTTGCACTTTCTTATTCATTTCACTCATCATCAGACACGAAACCACCGGGACGAACACTAATTTTTCAACGGTACTCTCGAAAAAAAAAACTAGTTTCTCAGAACACACTCTGAGTTACAAAGAAAATCACACATTCTGAAAAATACGTGCTATAAGAATTTTCATTCACTGCACAAAACACTCCCGGAAATAATAAGACCGAAATTTTAAGGCCACACGAAACCAATCCATTCACTGCCCCTCCCCCCCCCGGCCGCCCGCCCGAACCGTATTCATCTACAATGTAACCTGATTGTTTCCGAAAGCAAAAATTTGTAGTAAAGCTGAAACTGATCGAAATTTATTGACAAACTGACTTGATACTGACTTTGCGATATGGGTTCTTCTGGGATATTACGCAGCGTATGGTAGCAATACCTTACCGACGCTTCGGGACAATCTATCTGTCCCGTCTTCAAGGAAATTCTTGACCCTTGAAGTCCGGACCTATAGGTTGTCCCGAAACGTCGGTAAGGGACTACCACCATACGCTGTGTAATATCCCAAAAGAGCACAGATCTCATCTACTTAGCGGCGGAAGCCCAAAATCACGCATAGTCTGACCTTGGATATAAAAATGCGCGCAATTGCTATCAGATGCTTCAATAACCATTTCTGTGTGCTGACATGTGACTGGCATGGCTTGTGACCAACATATAGTATAAACCCATTTTATATTATTTAAGTGTAGTAAAGGTAAAGCGATCCCGTTACAGGCCCGGTGTGGTCCAGAGGGTGGGTAGCTCTACTCTTCCACAACCGCGGCACTTAAAAGGGGGTGAGTGGTCAGCGTCACGCCCCCGGCCGCACTTTACCCCCGGGAAAGACCCGGTATCCATTTTACAGGAGGCTGGGTTGGTCCCAGAGCCGGTCTGGACGGGCAGAAAATCTCGTCCCCACCGGGATTCGATCCCGGACCGTCCAGCCCGTAGTCAGTCACTATACCGACTGAGCTACCCGGCCCACATTTGAATGTAGTAATTAAACATACAAATAATCAACAGACTGACAATTAATATCAAAATCAAACAGAAACAATAAAAATAATTTCCTCAGTGAAAACAACTGTCAATGAAAAGTTTTTCTAGTTTCTGGAACCTGATATTAAACGGAGAATACAGCAAATTGCGTGTCTTAAGCATTTTGTAACATGTGACTAATTGGAAAGTTATTACGACAATCTGAACGTATTCCTCAAATGGGTACATGATGTGCAAACAGAAGTTTGTACCGAAACCCATTCAAAGACGGTCACTTAAAACATGCGGGAATATAATACTAAAGTGGAAGAAGACTGCCACGGTGTGAACTGGATTTAACTCATCAAAACGCTGCATGGCCGATTTTGTCTTAGGGAATGTAATGAGACCTCTTCCTATCGGGGAAGTGGAAGTCCCTTGTTCGTACTCTAGTACTGATGTCGATATACATTTTAAAAATGATAATGATGATAATAATAATAATAATAATAATAATGTAACATCCACCCTAGAACAGGCCACGAAGGCCCAGAGGGGGAGTACAGGTATAGCTCTACTCTTTCTTTAACCTCGACGCTAGATGGGGTGGGTGGTCAACGCCACGCCCCGACCGCTTTACTCCCAGGAAAGACCCAGTACCCAATGTATAGGAGGCTGGGTGGGCCTCAGAGCCGGTCTGGATGGGTGAGGAAAATCTCGCCCCCACCAGGATTCGATCCCCGGACCGCCCAGCCCGTAGCGAGTCGCTATACCGACTGAGCTGTCCCGGCCCTTCAATAATAATAATTATTATTATATAACTAACACCGTGATGCAGAGTTCTTCTTCAGAAAACCACTTAGTCACGAAATTCACCGCATTTTACAGATCCCTAAGTTTCAATAATAATAATAATAATAATGTATTTGAGACTACCTTCCGACCAAGCTACTCTACCTTAAGTAAATGTATCATGTACTGTACATAAACTGCACGTATTTACATATTTTTACCTTATATCTACAATACATTTCTAGATCGATAACAAATACTTTCGGTAAAGAACTTAAACTTCAACCAATAATATGCCGCGAAGACACGTGGTGCGGGGGAGGAACGTTTATCTACCATCCAAAGCTGTTTAGAGACAGACGGGCAGAATATGAGAAACGATAAGTTGGAAGAAGCTTGCTTCATTGAGACGGATTTTTACCGGATTAAAAAATCAAATATACTGAAACAAAAATTGTAAGTAGGAACTAAAATTTTTATGTACATATATAATTAGAACTGAAAAGAAAAATTTTTTTAACCTTCAATAACTGATACCGGTTGGCAATGGATGCATGTGGATGTACAGATCATGTTAATTCCGAATGCCAGCCATGCAGAAAGCAGAAGATACCCACAACCATAAGAGAGAATTGTTAGTTTGTTAGTGGAGATGAATATAGATTGGTGATTTGTGACACTCACATGCAAATTGCCAGTGTACAATTGTCAATTTTTGGGTGTCTCTATTTAGCAGTATCGCTGTCAATTAGTTTATCTAAACGAAAAATTGCCTAAAACTACTGTGTTCATAATATAAACAATGTACAGTAAACTCCAGTAATAGTCAAATTATTACAAAACAACTTTTGCTTTTAAGGTGGCAATATCAGGAACTTTGTATTTTATTGCTAGGCCCATATGTATACTGTATAGAGCCACTACTTAATTTCATAAGGCCCTTATTGAGGGCAATGTTATTCCTACTGTTACATATACAGATAAGTCTGACTTCCAAGTTTAACACCAATCATATCAATTCTGGAAGTTAATTCTTTTCACATAAAAATTCGCATGTCATGATTTATTTTACAAAATTTTCAACATAAATTACAATTACTGAAGCGTTGTCCAGGTAACGCGTATCGATACAAATTGTGCGACGTATCAGAAGTGTCTTAGACCACATTAGAGCGGCGATGTGACGGAAGTTATGAAAAATTGCGGTCTAACCGGCTGTTATCTGACTAGTAGACATGTGCGCATATTCTCAAGAAGTATTCCCTAATTCAAACAAATTATGTCTTGGTTTTTCCATTAATTACTAACACTATCATATGTATTAATTATTTGATCCAATCAGATTGGTCAGTTTGTTCATTGCAATAAAAGTAAAAAATAACATTTCTACTAACGCGATTTGATTACCCAGGAACTGTTTCAGAAAATCAGAATGTGATCATGTGAAGACAAACCTTTCAGAATATCACTGTTGCAATGACATGTCAGAATTAGCATGTTGAGGTAAACAGACAGGAGAGAGCAAAGTACAAACCACATGAAATATCCAGTGAAACTTGTTTCATGAGACAAACATGACCAGATGAGCCCAGGAAGATTACAAAATTCGATGAACAGGGTAAGATTCTGTTTCATAGTGTCACCAAGAGGGTAACTGATCTTAACCTGGGTCTGATGATAATGGTGAGGATGTGGCGTTGAGTTACGTATATAAAATTTCTTGGGTTTATGGGGAGAAGGCTGCAATGAGGTTAGTCATCCTGGTATCTTGGCATTAAAGTGGAAGAATGGCGGGACACTATTAAAAACCGTCGGTCAGAAGAGCTTCAGTATCAAGAAACATCGATTATAGAAAACTCAAATTTTTGAATATCAGTTATGTCCTGTTTTCCAATGTCAAGTTGTGTCTACATCATTAAGGCAAATAGGAGTAGATGTACAACTCCACTCATTCTTAACCACATATGTACTGCACTATCTTTCTATGTACTGCTTCTCACATACTCAGAAGAATCAGAATAAATAAGCCAACATAATGCATTACTATGACTCACACTAATATTATTTCCCATATGTATAGTTGTTCCTGTCCATGCCAAGAAGGCATATAGGGGAAGCAGATATACAGTTCCACTTAATCTTAACCTCGGCATTAGACGCTGTGTTCCATGTTATATGTCTGGTACTTTTATCTATGTACAACCTATCAATAGCCTTTCAGAAAATCACGTCACAACTTGTAAAATGGGGGGTTGGCATTTTACCATGTTAACAGTTGTTTTTAAAATCAGGGAGCGTGTAATTAAAAAATTTTGTACGCCATTCTGCGCTAACGACCCAAACATAAATTCTGGCCACACCATCACACCCGGAGTATGTCTGCATTGTGCTTTTGAAAGCTGTGACAACTGCCTCCTTATTTAGAGTTGAAGTGACTTAGACTTTGAAGACGGGGCCACAAAGTTTCTCTGAAACGCTGCTATCAATATACAGGAATACACGCTGTCACAGGCACCCAGTATACCACAGTCCGGACACCTAAAGGCTGTTGAGATGGCTAAACTGTATGTAAAACCAAATTTTGCTTGTGAGGTTGGAGTTCAGGTCATAATAGGGTGTATGGAAGTATTTTTTTAAAACAACATGTCAACAAAGATTCTGGGGCCCAGTACCTGCTTAAAACATAGGGAGCTTCATAAAACTAACACGACAAGAGCATGAGATTATCCAATCACGTCTACCATAGTACCGGGTTTCAATACAAGCTGCCAGGTGGGGTTAGCTCAGTCAGTATAGAGACTAGGCTATGACCTGCACGACCGGGACATCCGGGTTTCATTCAAGACTGAGAAAGAATTTTCTCTGCTCTTCACGTTATCCAGACGGCTCTGGAACCCACACACCATCACATGCTATGACTGCCGGGTAATCCTCCTCTGGTGGTAGAACATCTGAGCATTCAAGCTACTCACTCGGCTGCATTTAACGCCGAGACTAAGCTGCTTGGAACCGTACCTCCATTTCCTCACACGTCGTCTTGGCGTGACCCTTAGGCACAGGATGTTCGGATTAGAACAGATTGGAAACATTCTAACAAAAACTCAGTTTTACTATATGTGTTTGAAGTTTTGTGTTACAGAATCAAATCAGTTTTATTATGGATTTATTTTGCGGTTAGCACTGTAATATCTTATTCACGTGGTCCCATTTAATAGAGACTAAGCTCTAACTTACAGCAACCCGCAGACCACCGGCATAATAACTGTTGTGTTGCTGTGGTGTGATAATGTTAAGCAATCTACAATTATGTCCATTTGTTGTAGTTACATGACATTTTATTCTAATACACCGCTCTCTCTTTTTTTGCTATCATTGTAAATATATTGTTTTCCTTAATATGTTCCAATTTATGCTTAACCTTAAAAATTTATCCACACCCTTAAAATAATTTTTGTTTTTGCAGTAATACTGTATGCAGGCCTACGTACTGAAGTTCAATGAAAGGTGCAGTACACTAAGCAACTGCAATCAAAATCCGCCATAGCATTTCTTCACCTACAAACAACTATACCTCATCAAGGACATTCCCCCACTCCTATCTCTAGCGACACATGCCGTGGTGGATACTTTATATTTCATACATTACAGTACCAATCGAACGAGAGCCCTCAATATAGAAAGTAAAATGCAGGTAAGATTATGTTAATACTGACAAACAGCCAGATGCTAATACATCACTTATTATAAGTACATATAACGCTAACCCTCAACATTTGTAGTCAATTTTCCATACAGGAGGCCTTGATCGGTTTCAGTGTTGTGTAGGCCCCATTTGTTTATTCTTGGTGTATGTAGCGACAATTTATTACTCAAGATTCTGGTGTGCTGAATAAATTGCACGATTCATGAATGACGGACTGGAAAGGATTTGGAAGGAAGCAGTTTTACCCTAAATTCACGGTACTACCTCGACATTTGGCAGGAGGCACTGAGGAAATCCGTGATCTTTTGGACTAGGAAACAGAAGTGCCAACCACTTGACCACCATGTTTAATATGAACGTACACTTACTATGCAGTGCTGTTGCAGCTCCAGCAACATTACACTACCTCCAAATGTCCTCATTTACAGTCCACAAACTTTGGACATCTCGTGACTTATTGTCTTAGGGAACCAACATATTTTTCCTGATTTCTAGTTAATACAACTGTACAGTTTTTAACCACTGAATAGGAGGGTGGGCGGGCCCCAAAGCCAGGCTGGATGATTTAGAGAGAGAAAATCTCTAGCACCTGCCCAGGGTTCGAACTCCAATGTTCATCCCATAGTGTAGTCACCAATAAACATGGCAGAAATGACCAAAAAAAAAAAAAAAAAAAAAGAAAATTAAAAAATAAAAAAAAAAAAAAAAGATTAAGCATATATAAAACGAATAGGAAAAAAGAATATACATATATAAATAAAAAAAATAAAAATTAATATAAATATATAAAAAGAAAAAAAAGATTAT